>Ga0076263_115_pt1 | contig 37879 bp, 26 predicted proteins | sample RifGroF2_FD_67932 | JGI IMG/M metagenome (GOLD analysis project Ga0076263, IMG submission 67932) | Parcubacteria (Uhrbacteria) bacterium GW2011_GWF2_40_263
TTTGTGTGTCCCTCAAACAGTTTTTGTATAGGATCTGGAATTACTACTTGTGTTGTAGTCATGGTTAAGTCCTTTGTTTGCGGTTTTTTTGAAAAGAACTATTTTTTGTTATCCCGAGCGAGATAATAAATCCCCCCGTCATCCCGAGCGAGAACATAACTCCTTCTGTCATCTTGAGCGGAAACATACCACTACCCCTTGTCTTCCCGAGCGGAAACATACCACTACCCCTTGTCTTCCCGAGCGGGAACATACCACTACCCCTTGTCTTCCCGAGCGAGGCTATAAATACCCCTGTCATCCTGAGCGGAAACATACCACTACCCTTGTCTTCCTGAACGAGAACATAACTCCCTCTGTCTTCCCGAGCGGAAACATACCACTACCCCCTGTCTTCCCGAGCGAGATTATCGTCGAGCCGAGGGATCTCACGTAATCCGAGTAGGGGTGAACAACTGTTCGCCTATACATCAATGTCTTCCGGTGAAACGTCGACGTATTCGGGCGTAGGGCAACCCCACTGTGGGTTGCCGGCATATTTGTATGGGCGACCCGATGTGGTCGCCCAACATTCTAGTACAGAATATCTCCCATATGATCCCAATTGCGGTAACCGTGACCATCTGGACGATGAACGATAGACTTGATCACACTCCCTGTCGTTGCCTCATCACACCGTGCAAAAGTTACATTCACTTCATGTTCGAGATTTGAGAACATGCCATGTCCGACTACGAAAACAGGAGTTCCCCAAGGAAGTGGCTCGATCTGACGAATCTTCCTTTCTCGACTTGCAGAAGGACACTTTGCAAGTTCTTCAAAAAACCTCTGAATCGGACCAATATCTACCTTGTTAGCAAGATTCCATTCATACACTGTACGATCCACACCAATAGCAGGCTCTTCAGGAATCCAAATCTCACGAACCACCACCTGATGAACTCCAAGTTGACCAGCTCGAAGAATAAATTGATAGACATCCTCAAACGTCATCACACTACTACGCGTCACAACCAAGGAACAACGTACAAGAAGTTCCTCGTGAAGTGCGCGTGGAATAAGCTCAGCAGGGTTCCTCTTGATCTGCATAATCCGTTGATTGATTTCATCATCAAAACTTGCAACAGAGAGTGTCAACATAGTCAATCCAGCTTCAGAAAGTCGACCAAGAAGATCACTTTTTGGCATGCCTGTCTGCATCAGAAAAGCATTCGTGTGCATATCAACAAGCGGAATATGCTGACGGGCCACGCGAATGAGATCACACAGATATCCGGCATCCTCTTGAGTCGGATCAGCACGACCAGTCAAAATCGCATGAGTTGCCCCCACACGAGCAGAAAATCCAAGACCAACCTGTAGACGTCGCATACTGCACAACTTGATAGCACCGCACACAGGATCTTGTCCTGGAGTTGTGCGAGAAATACACATCTGACAACCAGCCGTACATTTTGTCCGATCACTCACCTGAATAGAAACAGACTGAGCACGAAGGTAACCACCACCATGACTGATGGGTGTTGTAGTCATAGGTTTCTCCATGAGGGTGTTGAGTTAAAAGAACGTAGGGCAACCCCACCGTGGGTTACCGGTATTTGTCTTCCGGTGAAACGTCGATTTTCATCAACATCTCGCAGAAAGGCCCGAACGTATTCGGGCAATGTCTTCTCACATCCTTCGAGAAATATCCGTGGAATGCACAAACTTGGCTCCCATCTGAATCAATTTCTGAATCATACTGGCAATGTGTCCATCCACAATCTCAATTCCCTTGGTCCCATCCACGACAATGTAAACCTCGAAACCCTGCTTGAGCAGATCAAAAGCGGTATAGGCAACACAAATGTTGAACGCCAGCCCAACCAAGAAAATCCGACGCACCTGATACCGACGCATACGGATCTGTTCAAGAAGATTCGTAGGCTCTCCCACGGCATCAAAGACTGCACTATGGCTATCTTTTCGTGGGGACCGTCCCTTGTAGATCACGATTGCAAAAGGATATCTACGCAGTGCAGGAACAAGCATGGCCTGCTCTGTTCCTTCCATAGAATGCTCAACCCAAACAACCTGATACTCGCCCGTATTTGCGCGAACAGCCATTGCGTACTGACGCAAGTAAGGCAGATCAAAACCTGCATGAGGCATGAGCATAGCAGGAGTGAGATTACTGACAAATCCTGGAGTAAGCAGTGTCTTGTTCCCAATCACTTCTGCCTCAGGTGCATACGAAGTATCAAAAGCAATATGTCCGCATACACGCTGATAGGTTGGATCATACGGATGGCAATCAATGGCTGTCCAGGTATTTTCCGGACCAAACAAAACGATCAACTGAATCACAGGATCCACAATTTCTTCAGCCTCAGGAACAGGCAAACCTCCGCCTGGAAAAAACCCTCCAGTTACATCCACAATACCAAGCATGTCATTAAATGGATTGATGAACACAGGTCGCTGGAGCTGATAAGGAAGCATGGGGATCTCCTTTTTTTGCTCCTTGAAATGGAGCAGGTGTGAGAAGGAAAGGAACGATCTTTCAAACGTATTGAAAGAAGAAATCTTCCTCGGAATTGCTTCCGAAAAAGGTCTCTGAAAGACGTGCCAACTTAGCTGAAAATGGCCTTTTAGTCAATGGTTCTAAGAAAAAAAGAGTCGATATTTATTCTCATGAACAAAGGGAAAGAAAAAAAGGGGAAAAATCGCACGTTTTTGCGAGTATTCCCCCTCAAATTCAAAGAACAGAAGGTAACAATTAAGAGCCAAATCCTCCCATAGCAGTCTGGCTGAAACTCTGACCTGTCTGGCTAGCACGCACAGCTGACTGAGAAAAGACCTGATAGACTTTACGAATCTCAGCAGGTGTTTCCCTGGGGTAAGAATCCATTCATCAAACAAATGACGAAAAACAGCCTGGGCAAAAACACGTACTCCAAGTTGTGCCCCAATCTCATTTTGTGGGACAAACTCTGTTCGTGTGCCACTTCCACATCCATCTGCAACGACTACAACGAGGAATTGGCCATCAGGAGAACAGACCACATGGCTTGCGTCTTGATTATTTCGTCCAGCTTCTCGATGCTCTCGACCAATCACACTTCCTTGAGCAAAAGCGAAAGGGAGAGGGTGAGACACAAGAACTCTCCTTTTGTTAAATTGTAAAACGGAACTTCTTTCGAAAAAGATCTGCTTTGAGTGTATATTATACACTTACTATCTGTCAAGAGAAAAAGCGGAATACCCTTCCGCTTATCCACACACTCTCTTAGAGGACATCAATATACTCAAGTATTCGATGTTTAAATTGATAAAGTTCTGCGGGACGATTTGCTTCCCCTTTTCGCTGTTTCCCAGATTTTTTAATCAAATTTAATGACAAAATTTTCTTTCTAAAATTACGCTTATCAAACGATATTCCCAAAATGATTTCATAAATACGTTGCAAATCTGTCAGAGTGAAATCTTTTGGAAGCAAACTCCAAACCACATTCGTATATTCTAATTTTGCTTGAAGTCTCCCCACAGCATCTTGAATCATTTCTTTATGATCATAGGCAAGCGTTGGTAAATGTGAAAGAGACCACCAACGCACATCAGTATATTTATCCGTGGTCTTGAGGGTAACATCTTCTCCAATAACAAGAGCAAAATGAGCAACAGAAATAGTTCGTGTAAGAGGATCACGTTTTGGATGATCAAAAGTTTTAAGTTGTTCTAAATAGACATTGCTCATCGCTGTTTGCGCTTTCAAAATACGCCGAGCCGCCTGTTCTGTGGTTTCTTGTTGTTCAATAAGTCCACCTGGAACAGCCCACATTCCGGCAAAAGGCTTTTTCTTCATTTGGATGAGTAAAACCTTTAATTCCCCAGCTTGTACCGTAAAAATAACAGAATCAACAGCTATTTTAATGGTTTGCTTAATCGTTTTTGTTGCCATAGGTAAGTGTTTACATGACACAAAGTACACGTCTTTTTTCTTCCTGTCAAGAAAAACCCCTGTTATTTGACTTCAACTATTTCTAATCCAACCCCCTTCCCTAATCCAATCACAGCCAAACGCATTCCTTTACGAAGAAACTTCTGTTTTTGAAGGGATCGTATTGCTTGAGAAGTAAAATGATCTTGATCTTGTTGTTTCATCAAAAAAGGAATCACACCCCAGCGTATATTCATTTGATTCCTTTGTGTAAGTGTTGGGGCAGCAAGAAAAAGAGGAATTTCCGGATGTGTCATTAACGAAGCCTCTGACCAAGGAGCAAGAACCATGGAAGCTAAAACGCCATCAATATGCCCACCGAGAGCCAAAACTTTTATGGCATGAGCAATGCTTGCTTGTGTGTTTTCAGGACGATCTGCTGTTAGTGGGACATCATCATAAGGAGAAGCTTCTGCTTCTTGAATAATTTTCTTCATCATTTGCACCGCTTTCACTGGATATTTTCCTGTGGCTGATTCACCAGAAAGCATGACGGCACTGGTATGATCAAACACGGCATTTGCCACATCTGAAACTTCTGCACGTGTAGGTCGCGGAGAAAAAATCATGGAATTCAACATTTGTGTAGCAACCACAACCGGCTTTCCTGCTCTTCGACATTTTTCAATCATTTCTTTTTGTCGGACAGGTACCTCTTCAGCAGAGATTTCAATTCCTAAATCTCCTCTGGCAACCATAATGCCATCGGCAGCTTTGAGAATTTCATCAAAATTGGTGATGGCTTCATGTTTTTCAATTTTTACGATAATTCTTGGAGGGATTTGCTTTGGCTTCAAAGCTCTTTTGATAAGAAAACGCAATTTATGAACATCTGTAGCAGACTTTACAAAAGAAAGAGCTATCCAATCAACTCCCTGTTCCACCCCAAAAAGAACATCAACACGATCTTTGGTTGTGAGAGATGAAAGGGAAAGAACAGAATCAGGAAAATTCATTCCTTTATGCGAGGTTACTCTTCCAGAATTTTTGACTTTTGCGATAATAAGTCCTCCAGAAACCTTTCGCACCACTGTTTCAATGAGTCCATCATCAATTAAAATACGATGTCCTGGTTTCACCTCTTGTGCAAGCTTGGCATAGGTGACAGGCAAATAGCCAGCACTTCGCTGAAAAGGTTTCCCTGGAGAAAAAATGATTTCTTCTCCAGAAACCAAAGTAATTCCTTCTTCAGGTAATTCTCCTAAACGAATCTTTGGACCTTGAAGATCTCCAATAATGGTAATGGGCTCCTCCTGCGAACGTGCTGCAACTCGAATTGACTGTAATAATTTTTTATGCCCCGCATGCGTTCCATGAGAAAAATTTAAACGTGCAACATTCATACCTGCTTTTATCATGGCAGTAAGTGTGCTGATTTGTTCACTTGCCGGACCGATCGTGCACACAATTTTTGTCTTTTTTTCCATACTATTCTTCTGATTGATAAGCTTTAAGAAGGACAAGTATTTCTTTTGTTTCTCCTTCACGAAGAATCATTAAAACAACCTCGTCTCCAGGGAAATATTGATAAATGACTTCTCCCAAGGTCTCTCTTCCAGAAAGTGATTCTCCGTTTATGGAAAGAATGACATCCCCTTCTTGAAGCCCGGCTTCTGCTGCAGGGCTCCCCGCAATCACAGCTTCTTCTTCCTGACTACTTTGAACAAGAGCCCCGTACTCAGATGCAAGATCCATTTCTATCGCGTATTCAGGAGTCAACATTACATACCAAACCCCTAACCACGGACGTCTGACTTCTCCATAGGTTTGAATATCGCTGACAATACGTTTTACATCATTGATAGGAATGGCAAATCCAATGGAATCTCCGTCATAACTCAGTGCAGTGTTCACGGCAATCACTTCACTAAGCAAGTTGATTAAGGGCCCACCAGAATTCCCAGGATTAATGGCAGCATCTGTTTGCAACGCGTTGCGAATAACCGCATTACTTCCATCATCATCATAAGCAACAATAGAACGATTCGTTCCAGAAATTACTCCTTTAGTCACGGTATTTTCAAATTCAGAAAGACTGTTTCCAATAGCGATCACCGTTTGCCCCACTTTTGCAAAATCAGAATCTCCAAAAGAGACAATGGGATATCCATCACCTTCTACATCTAGAACAGCAATATCATAATAAGGATCAAGAGCCACAATCCTTGCTGGCAATTCTTTTCCATCGCTTGTTACAACAAGGTAAACAGCGTCTTCATCAGAAACAACATGACGATTGGTTACAACATACCCATCTTCTGTGACAAAAAATCCTGTCCCCCCTCCAATTTCAACTAATTCTTGTGCCTCTGTTTCTGTATAAACGGGAATTTCCTCATAAGGAGAAAAGAAATCGAAATAGGAATCATTATAAGAGTAAAGATTGCCTCGTTCTTTCTTAATTACAATGCTCACAACAGCAGGTGCAACACGTTCCACCACAGCGATCGTGGCACTTTCCTCTTCAATCATTTCAACAATTTTTGCATCTACCGCCTTATTCGAATCAGAAGTAATCTGCAAAAACTCATCAACGTGTAAAAGACCTGTGAGAGAAAAGGCAAGAAAAATACCAACGAACGCCCCGATAAGAGCGGCGATGGACATACCAAAGATAAATGCAATTTGTAAAGAAGTTTTTTTCAGTGTCATATTCCTCCATTTTTTGATGATGATTTTTTTTGATGCTCTTTTGAGCGTGTTTGTTTTTGTGAAAGCTTGGCAAGCTCTGTTTCAAATGTTTTTGCATCCTCAAATTGCCGATACACAGAAGCGAATCGAATGTAGGCAACTGTGTCAAAACGCTGAAGATGTTTCATAACCATTTCTCCAACTTCTTCGCTTGTTAATTGTCCTCCTTTCTTTTTTTGAATATCTCTCTCAATTTTTCGTACGAGCTGAGTAAAACGTTCATCTGTATAAGGTCGCTTTTCTAAAGCTTTTTCTAAACCACGCACAAGTTTTTCTCGCACATAGTTCTCTCGTCGTCCATCACGTTTAATGATTGTGATATCTAAAAGCTCAACCTCTTCAAGAGTAGAAAAACGAAATCCACACTTATCACATTCTCGACGACGACGAACACTCGCTCCATCTGAAGACATGCGAGAATCAATGACTTTTGTGTCTTTATGATTACAAATTGGACATCTCATAGTACTGCTATTATACCGCATTTTTCCTGAAGAAAAAAAGATTTGCCCCCTCTTCACAGAATATCAGAATTATTCTGTTTCAAAAACACCCCAAACGCGGGGTGTTTCTTTTTTCTTTCAGTTACATCATCTTTTTCCGAATAAAGGCAGGGATTTCAATTTCATCTTCTTCTTCCTTCTTTTTTGTTTGTTGTGCAGACGTCATCGGACTTGCGGTCATCACCGGAGGTTTTGATTCAACACGCTCTTGTACAACAGGTGCAAATTCTTGTTGCCTTGCTTGTGGTGTGTACCCAAAAGAGGCTTTTCTTTTTGCACGATATTCCTCTTCTTCACGAATACGGAGAAGTGTACTTGGGGGAGTCCAAGTTCCTTGTGCTTGAACTTCTACGGATCCTGGTGTTGCGGCACGACGTTCTCGACTATCAAATCCAGTGGCGACTACTGTAATACGAATATCTTCTCCCAAAGTTGGATCAATATTTGCTCCAAAAATTACCTTTGCATCCTCATCTGCAGAACCCGTAATGACTTTTGCTGCCTCAGCAACCTCATGCATCCCTAGATTTTCACTTCCTGTAATAGTGAATAAAATTCCTTTTGCGCCATCGATTGAGAGTTCAAGAAGAGGACTTGCAATGGCTTGCTTTGCGGCTTCAACTGCACGATTTTCTCCTGAAGCTTTTCCAATTCCCATCAAAGCAGAACCTGAACTTGCCATAATTGCCTTAACGTCCGCATAATCTACATTGATAAGTCCTGGAACAGTAATCAATTCTGCGATCCCTTGGACACCTTGACGCAAGACATCATCAACCACACAAAAAGCATCTACCAGAGAGGTTTTTTTATCAATGATTTGAAGGACACGATCATTAGGAATTGTGATAATGGCATCCACATGTTGAAGGAGCTTTTCAAATCCTTCATCAGCAATACGACGTCGTTGAGCTCCTTCAAAAGAAAATGGTTTTGTGACAACAGCAACTGTTAAAGCACCCATGTCTCTTGCAAGTTTTGCAATTTCAGGAATTGCTCCTGTGCCTGTCCCCCCTCCAAGACCGCAAGTTAAAAAAATCATGTCAGAACCCGTCAAAACTTCGCGAAGTTCATTCTGTGTTTCTTCTGCAGAACGCATGCCAATTTCTGGATTCATTCCTGCTCCCAAACCACGCGTGATTGTCTTTCCAATCGCGATCTTTTTAGGAGCTTCGTTTTGATTCAAAGCCTGAACATCAGTGTTCACAGCAATGAAATCCACCCCCTTGATATTGTTTCGAATCATGCGATTCAAAGAAGCTCCACCTCCTCCTCCAATTCCAACGACTTTGATCTTTGCAAATGTTTCAATGTCAGGTTTTACTTGTGCCATAAATTGTTTCAAACTGAACAAATCAATTGTTCAAAAATAGCTTTCTTAAGCTGAAATACTTCTTAAATTTACTGAGTCATCAAGGTACTGTCAATCATTTGGTAGACAAAAATTGTGTTCACAAAGGCAAAACTGTTCTCAACAAAAACAAAAAACAGGAGATCTTCCTGTTTCTTATGTTATCCACATTTAAACATCTTCTAAGGTCTTAGACTAGAAAAAAACTTTTTAATTGATCCTGTTAGTTTATCTGCTCGTTTTAACGTGGAAAAAATCTTCCCAAACCCATGTCCCTTTTCCCCTCGCATTTGTCTTCCCCAAAGTACAAGTCCAATAGCTGTACTCATCGCAGGATCAGAAACACGATCAATCACTGATGTCACTCCAATAGGAATTCCAGATGAAACAGGAAGTCGCAGTGTTTGTTTTGCTGCCTCGAGAATACCAGAAAGCTTTGCCCCTCCTCCAGTGAGAATCACTCCAGCAGGAAGCATTCCTGAACGATCAATGCTTTCAAGCTCTCTATCAACATGTTCAAAAATTTCTTGAACACGTGCTTGTGTGATATCTGCAATAAATCGACGACCAATATACTCCTCTTCCATGGCTCCCAATTCTGCAAGATTAATTTGATCTTTCTTAGACACTTCTTCTGGCAAGGCTGTGGCATAACGAAGTTTGACTTGTTCTGCGACTTCAATAGACGTTCGTAAACCTATCGCAATATCTGAGGTAATATGATCACTTCCAATAGGTAAAACTGCTGAGTGTAAAATATCCCCTTCTTCAAAAACTACTAGACTCGTTGTGGAAGCTCCAATATTCACAATACACACTCCTAATTCTTTCTGACGACTAGAAACGACACTTTCTGCTGTTGCTAAAATGGAAAAAACAACATCCTCAATATCAAGCCCGGTCCGATAGACACACTTGGTCAAATTCTTTATTTGAGAGCTTAGCCCTTGAATAATAAGGGCATCTACTTCAAGACGAATTCCATTCATTCCTACAGGATCTTTAATACCATGCTGACCATCCACAATAAAACTCTTTGGAATCACATGGAGAATTTCATAATTGGTCGGAGTAGCAACAGTCCGTGCAGCTTCAATAGCTCGCTCAACATCATCATCCTGGATTTCTCCATCATGGCGAGCAACTCCCACAACTCCACGGCTTTCTTGCGCGATTATGTGACTTCCGCTAATTCCAACCCAAGCAGAATTGATCGGAAGACCCGTAATACGTTCGGCTTGTTCTAAAGCTTTAGAAACAGAAGAAACCGCATCTTCTAAATTCGTAATGGTGCCTTTATGAACTCCTTTTGAAGGGGATTCAACTGCTCCAATCACATGAATTTGTTCCTTTCCATCTGGAGAAGGGACCAGTTTTCCAACCGCAATACGTACTGCATGCGATCCGATGTCTAATCCTGTATAGAGTTCTTCTGACATAGATCTAATAATGATTTATCACCTTTAAAGTAATTTTAGTATACCTGAGAGCGAAAGACTAAAACAAGGAGAGAATATGGGGAAGAAAAATAATCACCCCAATCAATGCAGCTATAAAAGATGATACAAGAACTGCTCCAGCCATCATATCTTTCATATCTTTCACAGCTGGATGAATCCGTGGCTTAAATGTATCGATGATTCTTTCAAAAACACTGTTGATAAGTTCCAAAACAAGCACTGAACCAACAAGCAAAAACAAAATAATTCTTTCAAACACGACAAGATCAAAAACCATAGCAAGTAGGAGAACAAGACATCCAGAAAACAGTTGAATACGAAAACTTTGTTCTGTAAAAAAAACAAGTCGAATTCCTCGAAAGGCATGGGAAAAACTATGAAAAAGTTGTCTGACTTTAATCATACTGGAGAAATTATACCAAAGGTAGAAAGGAGCTTTTTTTGAAGAATAAACATTTTTTCTGCTTGTTTTATGGTTTGATGTTCGTGTCCGAAAAGATGAAGAGACCCATGAATCAGGAGAAAAATAAGTTCTTTTCTAGCAGAATGTTTTGCTTCTTTTGCTTGCTTCTTTGCTTGAGGATAACACAATAAAATTTCTCCCATCACTTTTTCCATCTCTGGAAAGGCGTCTTTATTATCCTCAAAAGAAAAAGAAAGAACATCCGTCACACGATCTACCCCACGATACGTTTTATTATACGCTTTTATCTCCTTTTCACTGATAAAAGCAACGGAAATAAACACAGGTTTTGTTACTTTTAATTGATGACTTATCTCCTCTGCAACCTGTTTTATCATTCTTTCTGGAAGATGTTGCCCTCCGGAAAGTTGTTTTTGATTAAAAATGAACGTAATCACAAAATTATTCAAAAAAAGAAAAACTATTCAACATCATCTGAAAAGTTTGCAAATAATCAACGGTTCCTTTAATGCCTGTATCATAGCGAAATCGATAAACTCTTTCCCCTATCTCTACATAGGCTTTCAACTGATCTTCTGTTATCAACATCTGATATCCCTGTTTGGTCACAGAAGTATAAACGTTTTCAATACCTTCACGTTGAAACTCCTCAGTAACATCTTCTAAACTTCGATCTATGAGAGAGAGATAAAATTGTTCACCAGTTGTTGACTCAAGACGAATCTCATCTGTTTCTTCTAAAGACCAAGTGGTTGGATGGTAAAAAAAGAAATTCCCTGCCCAAGTAAACACCGTAACCGTTTTTGAATCTAAAAGAGTGAGAGGAGAAAGTCCTTTTGGATGATAGCCATGAAAAACTTCATTTCCGTCAAGAAATCCATCCGCATCTGTATCTGGTAAACGACTATCTGTTCCATAAATAAGTGTTTCTTCAAGATCTGTAAGTCCATCACTATCAGAATCTTTTCCTGGAGAAACAGGTGCGGTAAAAAGATCAGAAGGCTCTTCAATGACAGGTTCTTCAAAAACTTCTTCAATAGGTGGAATAACCTCCTCTGTTTGTTGAGGGGGACGTGCTGTGGTAACAGGCTCTTGAGAAATATCTTCTTGTTTTGGAAGACTTTTTACAAGAATAAAACCAGCAATAGCAAATCCAACAATCACAATCGCTCCAACAATGATCAATTTTTTAGAAATGAGTGTAACTCTCTTCCCTGAAGGTTTTTGTGCAGGCATCTTAGGAAGTTCTTTCTTTTTTTCGGGAGGAAGAGTTTTTTTCACAGGAGTTGAAATCACCTCTTTTTGTTTAATAGTTCCTGAAGCCCCATGTCGATACTCTGACGGCATGGTAAATATAAGCGAATCCCCAGTGGTTGCTGGCTTTTGCGTGTTTGGTGGAAGTTGAATACGTGGCATTTCATTCTCTGGCATACAAACCGTTGAGGAAAAAGAATTACAAAGTAGGGACTTCAAATAATTTACCTGATCCATTTGGATTGTAACCAGCATCAACTTCTGCTCCATCAAGGTATCCATCTTCATCTGTATCCGCATCTAAAGGATCGGTTTCGTAAAGAGTGATTTCTTCTTTATCAAACAGTCCATCTTTGTCTGTATCACTGCTTCGGAAATCTGTTCCAAGCTCGGCCTCCTCAGCATCTGTTAATCCATCTTTATCTGTATCCAATCCTGGAATCTCTTGTGGTTCTGTTTCCACTTCTTCTTGCACTACAGGAACTTCTTGAGTGGTTGTTTCTTCAACGGATTTTGAAACATCTGGGAGTGTTGTTGATTTTGGAGTACGCGAAGAAAGAAGAAGATAAGAAAGAGAGGCGGCTGCGACAATCACCACCAAAATAGCAATGAAAAGAATAATGATTTTCAACACTAGTGTTTTTTCTTTTGTGTTCAAAGGAGCAGATGACTCAAGGGATGGATGCTTTGGTAAAGAAAGTGGTGGTGCTACTGGCTTCATCGTGGGATTCTTCACAGGAGTAGAGTGTGAAGAAGTTTCTGGTAAAGAAGCTGTGGGTGGAACAACAGAAGGACCGTCTTGCTCTGTTTGAGCAAAAATGTCTTCAGGTTCTTTAGGGGTAAGAAATTTTATTGATTATTGTGACCCTTTTTTATTTGCCTGCTACTATGAGCGGACTATACCCTGCTCTCACTTCTGCTCCATCAAGGTATCCATCCCCATCTGTATCTGGATTAAGGGGATCTGTAAAATAGGTGTTTACCTCTTCTCCGTCAGAAAGACCATCACTGTCAGAATCTGCATTGACATCACTTGTCCCAAAACGCATTTCTTGCAATTCATCAAGCCCATCTCCATCACGATCACCAATTCCAACCACATCTTCACAAGAAGCAATAAGATTTGTATCTGTAATTTGCTGACAAATATCTGGATCTTTTGCCATAATGGCCTGCTCCATTAAAAGAACTTGAGCACAATAAGAAGAATCTCCTGTGCGCTCAAAACAATTCTCTGAGGTCAAAGGTCCTGCAAGAACACGCAAACATCCTTCTTGTTTTTCTGCATCCAAAATATTCTGACAATCCTTTTCCTTTCCGCTTGCAAGCGCTTGAGAAAGGTAAAGAGCATCCGCACATATTTGTTGAGTTTGAACATCTATAATCTCTTTACAAAAATCCACATTCTCACGATCACGTGCCACACTCCAGACACATTCATCAAAAGCATCTCCTTCAAGAACTTTGCATATCTCTACGGCTCCGAGCTTTTGTGCATAAGAACCAATAGCCCGTGTTTGACAAGTTTCTTGATTTTCAACCCCTTCACATTCCTTCAAAAGGGCTTGAACTTCCGATTGTTGAGTTGCTTCAAGTACTTGATGGGTTTTCCAGGATCGTGTGAAAAGAATGGTTCCAAGAATAAGCACAATCACAAACACAATGGCACCAACAACCCATTTCCAAGAAATTTCGTGTGAAGGCAAACTTCTTATTGGTTCAAGTGTATTCATAAAGGACAATATTCAAATTGGAAATCTTCAAAACGCATGGTTCCTTCTCCATTAAACTCAACACGCAAAGGAATCGTGAATTCAGAAGATTCACAAATAAATGCTTCTGGGAATGGGAGAGATCTATCATTTCCTTCAGAAATAACACCGGTGGTTGTGATGGTTGTGCTTCCACTTTCCGTTGTAAGGGTCATTGTGGCTCCGACGATCGCATCTGCAATGGCTTCGTACATGGTTGTGATTCCTTCGGCGTCAGAAGCTTGATAGGCATATTGTGTCGCATGACAATCGCTTGCATCACTCCAATCTGTTCCACATTCCTCACTGGAACAATGTGCCATATAGCCTTCAACGGAAGAGCTAGTCGCAATCACTGCGGAATAAAATTGAATACTTGGATTTGCCCCAATAAGCTCTTCACGAATTTCTTGAATACATCCACTCTTATCCGTACCACAAGGTAATCCATCTAAATAAACCGTTGGAGCTCCATCTGAAAGAAGCACGATAATTTTTGTCGGCGCTGTTGAAGAACTAACAAATAAATCAATCGCCTCTTGAAGACCTGAAGCAGTTGGTGTGCCAGTATCCAATCTTGTGAGATATCCCTCAATCGTGGACACTAGTGAACTTTCAGATGTGCTAAATGTTTGATCAATGGTAACAGCCGTGCCATTAAAACTTACAAGCCCAATATGAAGCGTGACCCCCAAAGCACTCGCGGCATCAAATAATTCTGCTATAGAAGCACTTGTTGCTTCAACAACAGGATAAATACGTGTTGATTCAATCTCAATAAAACCATCGGCGCCAAAAGGAATCCTCGTTCCTTCTGGGTTCACATACATACTATCAGACAAATCTGTCACAAAGACGATATCAATATCATTTGGAACAACATCATCTGCTTCAATATCAGCGGTAAGGGAGACTCCTACAGAACAAGCAGGAAGATAGATCACTCCATTATCAGGTGATTCTCCGGATAAATAACGATATAAATCAATATATTGCTGTTTACTTGCCCCAGAAAGTTCACTTTGAACTTGCAGAGAAACGGTTTCATAAGAGAAAGGACAGCTAGATGCACAATCACTTGCACAAACGGGTTGCACACACGTTCCCCCTGTAGCACAACTTTGTGCATCTGCTCCTGTAGCACCAATCGTACAATAATCACCGTTATCCTCGCCTCCATTGCAAACACCTACATTCAAACAGGTATATATTCCACTTGTTGTCCCAACAGCACTCGAAGCACAGGTATTACTCACCGCACGAGTATCTGCATCAAAATAACGATAAGGCAAAACGGTTCCATCACAATATTCTCCTCCATTAATGGTTCCGTCTCCACAATAAGCGCCTGAACTTGTCTTATACTCACAAGTGACCGTGCAATACTGACACATCCCTCCGTAAGAAGCCGTGCAAAGATCACCATTCTCGCTTCCTTGATCACAAGATTCTACGCCGGTATACACATAATCGTCTCCACAAACATTCCATTCACAGGTATTCAAACAGGCATCATTGTTGCTCGTGTTCCCGTCATCACAAATTTCATCACCTTCTAAAACCCCATTTCCGCATTGTTGATCTCCGATTACACAAGCAGACCACGTATTCCAAACACATCCAGAACTACAGGTGCGATAACGATAGGCTTGATATCCATCAATGGTTCCACAAGCAACATACGTTCCTCCACAAGTAGATCCATCCTCACAATCAGCGCTTGTAGTGCAGGTATTTCCATCAGCACAAAGTGCTCCTTCCCATTCTTCATACTCCCCATCACAAACTTCTGTTCCATTAAGAATTTGATCTCCGCACGTTGGACCAGGAGTAGAACAATCAAAGGCACAACTTTGCGCATAGGTACTCACATATTGCCCATTGGATCCTCTTGTAGACGTGATGTCACAATGTGTATACGCCCAACTACTTGTATCTGCTTTAACCGTGCTCCAATTGGCTGTGGTTCCACAATCACATTGTTCTCCACCAGCTAAATATCCATCACCACAATAAAAGGAAGTGGTGTAAGTACAATTATCATCGCAATACCCATAGGTTCCATTCAATACTCCGTCATCACAAATTTCTGTTCCTTCAACCGTGCCATTTCCACAACTATAAGCTATGCACTCTGTCCCCGCTGTCTCGGCTTCCAAAGCTGTTTGATATCCTAAACAATCATCATCACAACGAATAGTGATCAAACCACTCACAACCGTTACTCCATCATCAGCAAGAGTAGTGCAACTTGCGGTGTCTGTATCCCCAAGTTCACAAGTTTCAATAGAAGGATTCAAAATCCCATCTCCACAAAGTCCTGTGTTTCCTACGGTTGTCCCGGAACAATACATTTCTGTTGAAATAAATCCTATTTGCAATGGAATGGTTGTATATCCACCGCTATATTCGACACTGAGCGTTGCACTATCTGTGGAATCTGTATCAATCGGATAGGCCCAAGCGCCTCCGTTATATTCAAGCTCAAGAGAAAGAATAAACTCTTCTCCACCAATACCGCGATATCCATACACATGAGATCCACTTGGACATTTAAACAATCCTTGCGTGCCATTCCAACAAGAATCAGAATCATACCCATCATCTGTACATTGATAAAACGCATTAAGAGGATCAACAGGAAGAGTTTCTTGAAGTTCATTTGAAAGTACCGCATTCCAAGAAGGCCAATTACTAATCGTCATGGAAGGAATATAGGACCCCGCACTGATAAGTGGAACATCTGGAACACAGGTCTCTGTTCCAAGACAATCATCATCCTGCGTACAACTTGTATCTGTGGTTACAGAACAATGAGCATACGTTTCTCCATGAGTATTGATTATGTCAAGAATATCTACGGCATCAGAAAGACGCTTGGTATCGCGTTGTAACTTGGCTTTTTCTGCATCACAATAAGAAGTTCTTGCAGTTCCAAGAGGACAACTGTTATCCGTTACTCCTGTGCAAGACTCTCCTGTGATAGAACAGGCATAGGTCTCATTTGCTTGTGCTTCACAAATCTCTGTTCCTCCACAATCTCCATCCCATTCACATGCAATAAAATCTCCGCTTGCATTATGAATATATCCATTAGTATTTGCGCACAAATTCACATCAGAAATGACATCAGTGTTTGCATTGAACTGCCAATTTCTCAAAATTCGATCAAAAATCTCCAATGATTCTTCACCTGCATCTTCATTGTAGGAAATCACGTACATGTTTGGATAAATACTATTTCCACTCTGATTTGTTGCAAGGACATATTGTGTGGTTCCTTCTTCTACGGCTTGATAACCATCTAACGTGGTTTGTGAAGGAGAACCAGAAAATCCCTGATCTTCATACCACTGTAAAGGAGAAGTATAGTCATCATTTGTAACCACACGAACACCTAAAGCGTCACTGGTTCCTTGTACTTGGAAAAGAAGTTCCTGATAAATACTAGAAGAAATAGAATGCACTTCAATTGGCATACCTGTGCTATTTCCTAAAGCAGGAAGATCATCATCTGTTCCCTCATCCCCTTCATCACGACAATAAGAGAAAGAAAAATTTGTGGAAGAATCAAGGTAGTGATAATTATTTCCAGAAATCCATGGATTTTCACAAAGCATAGCCCAGATAGGAAGTTCTCCTTGCACAGTTTCTCTTTGTACCGTACAGGCTTCTCCAGCGCCCGTATCACAATCATCAGAAGTCTCACAACTTATTCCGCTTGTTTCACAAAGATGCTCGGTGGAAAATTCATAGGTATCTATTGTCACAGTGGCTTGGGCAAATACCGTTGCTCCTCCATCCTCGCCCTCAGCCGTTACAAAAGCATCGTGATCATCCAAAGCAAGTTCATCAGAACCAGATTCTGAAGCAGTGGTTGTTGTGACCACGGTTTCTTCAGTAGAACCCCATGTCCACTCCCAAGCATAATCCTCTGAAGACGTGATTTCTTCTTGTACCGCTCCATCAAGATGATAAGCGGTTGCCATAAAGTAGTGAACTTCTCCTATTTCAGTAAAAAATTCTTCACTGGCACTTTCGTACTCTGCATAGTCAGTGCGTCCAAAATCAACAACAACAACTTGATCGAGTGAACAAATTTCATTACCCACTGTAAAAGAGGTCATGATTTCAGAAGGATTTACCAACCCCACTCCAAACGTATTTAAAACTCCTTCATCAATAGCATCAGTCAGATCACTATCTCCAAGAACAACAAGTCGATACGTGGCTCCTTCTTCTAAAATACCAGAATAACGAACAGAAACTCGAACTCCACCATCTGAGACATCACTTTTTTGATACGTTACAGGCACCGCACACACCGTTGTTTCTGCAGAAACTTCTCTTCCAAAAAAACTCAAAACCTGTTCACGAATCCAGTGCCAGGCACGTGCAAAAACTCCTTCTGGAGGTTGTACATACACGGTTGTTTCCCAACCAGTTGGACAAACCGTTCCAGTATATTCAAGGTAAATTTGTGGATCTGTTCCGTTTCCAGAAGGATCAAGAGAGTCTAAATCCACATCTTGGGAAAACTCTACCCAAAGCGCGGTATTTTGACAGACATTTGTTGCACCACTTTCTGGATAAACACTTCCCGTTTCAGGACGCAAATAACAACATCCACCCGTGCCACAGCCATAACTCTCTTCAGGAGAACCACAATCAGCATCTGTTTGACAAGAACACTCTACAGAAAGTAGACCTTCTGCTGTCACACGTTCTGCTTCTGTTTGAATGGTTGTAACCGCATAATGTGTAATTGGATCAACTTCTTCTGCAACTGTTTCACTCACTTGCGCAACCGCAAAAGCACCGGAACTGATGGAACTCGTTGTTTCACATTCTTCATAAGTACTTTGAAGACCATCTCCACAATAAGAAGGAATAAGACCATCAACAGAAGCCCCTTCATTTAAACAAATCGCTGAGCACCCATCTCCTGCCTCAACATCAAATAAATCACAATCTTCTGCGTCATTTAAATCATCGCCGTTATAATCTGTTATACCATCTCCGCAACAAGGAGTGCTTATAGCTTGACAAGTATCAGTACTCTCACAATCTCCATCGCTAATACAATTCACGCCATAACTTGTGCCATCAAAACAAGCAAACACACAAGCACTTGCTCCCTCAAAAAGACAACGAGAAGAACATCCATCTCCAGAACTTGTATTTCCATCATCACAATCTTCTCCATTTCCAATATCTCCATCTCCGCAAGTTGCTTCAATATCTGTGATAGCTACTGCTCCCTCAAAAAGACAGCGAGAAGAACATCCATCTCCAGAACTTGTATTTCCATCATCACAATCTTCTCCTCCTGTTCCCCTATAGTAATCTACCCGCCCATCTCCACACGTTGTCGTTGAACCTTCATTTTGACAAGCTAAAGAACACCCATCACCACTAACACTATTTGAATCATCACATTCTTCTCCCACGCTCACAAATCCATCTCCACAACATCCACCCGGAACAAGAGAACAAATATCTGTCTGTTCCACACAAACATCAGTGACTTCTGCGCAAACCTCTTCAGTTTCTGTGTCACAATCTGCATCTGTCAAACAACTCAAACCACTTGTTTCACATGCATAAGTCGTACAACTTGCGTCTGTGGTACAAACCGCTCCACCTATTTGACAAAAGAATGTGCTACAAGAAGCATCTGTGGTACAGGTTGCTCCAGAATCTTCACAAGCAAAAGGACAAGCACTTGTTCCTTCCCAAAAACAAGCATCAGAACATCCGCCTTCTCCATCACAATCTTCTGCTTCATGATATCCATCTCCATTATAATCAGTGATTCCGTCTCCACACACAGGATCTAAAAGAGAAACCGTTGCCCCAGTATTTAAACAACTAGCAGAACACCAAGCAGGAAGATCTGTTGAAAGACTAATTGCTCCTGACTCAAGCATTTCTGCAACCGTGGGTTGTGTTGAAAGCCAAGGCTCCCAAGAATACGAAGAGGATTGCAAAACTTGTCCGGAGACTGCGCAATCATCTGGAGCTCCGTAAGGAACAGCTTCATACACTTGTCTTGCTCCGATCCTATCTAATGTCGCTTGTTCTGGATCAAGTTCAATACGATCAATTCCACAACTAATATCACTATTTTTTGTGGTAAAAATCCAAGAAAAATCAGTTGGATAATAGGCATTTTCTGAAAAAGGCCCACCATAATTTGATCCTGAATCCGCAAGTGCGACCCCTGAAGTTGAGAGAAGATTTCCAGAAAGCCAGACACGATAATGCGTATTTGCTTCAAGAGAAGGACAGGCGCTTGTGCTTATGGTGACTTTCTGTGTTGTGGCCGTTCCCACAGAAGCACACGTTACTTCTGTAAGCTCACCTGGAGCACAAAGGGCATCTTCACATTGATAAAGCTTAACATTAGATGAGTTGAACAAACTGGTATCCATGAGCGCTTCAAATTCTGCATAAATACCTGCATTTACACAGGCAGTTGAACAATTTGGAACATAATCACCCACTTCTGGATCAGAAAAATCAATAATCAGGTCTGCATCCCCCACAGGTTGAGTACTTGCACTCGTAACCTGAGATTCAATAAGAGCTGGGATACCCGGAGATGTTTCATCCAAAGCAGTTACTATTTTTTGACAAGACCCTGTAACCGCGGAAGGCTCACTCACTTTTGCAGATGAATCACTTGATGACCAATAAAGTGTTTCTCCTGTGCAAGGACTAAGAACACATTCATCAGCATCAGAAACAAGGGAAGCGAGATACCCGACAGATTCATTAAGTGTTCTCGCTGTATAAGGATCAGGGCTTACATACACATCACCAACTTCACAAGAGGCATCTGTTGGAGCTGTGGTAAATGACCAAGTAAAATCTTCTTCTAAATAGCCCTCACCCGCGGAAGCATCTGCTTGAATACGTCCTGCTTCATCCCCTCCAAGCAACGTTACTTGATAGGTGGTGGATGTTTCAAAATCTTCTGCATGAGATGCCGTAAAACCTCTTGTTCCTACATTAAAACTCCACACAAACGGTACTTCTTCTAATGTGTCACACACATCTGTACAGGTAAAAGTTCTTCCACTTGCGGTCACACAGGTTCCTCCGACAATTGCGGAACATTTTTCTAAAACCAGATTTGAACTCGTGAGGCTTGAGCCCTTCATATCCATATCAAACGTCGCTCCGATATCCGCATTTACGCAAACAGACTCTGCGGGACTCCATCCTTCCCAAGGAGAAGGAGAAGCAATTCCTTCTGTTGAACTACAAGCAACTCTCACCCTTGGGGTGTTTGCAATCGTTCTTGTTGTAAATTTATACGCATAATGCGAATCAATCACAGTCTCAGGACATCCTCCGGTTGTAAAACTCGCACATGTTCCATCAGAACAACACTCTTCTTGAAGTGAACAAATGCTGGAATCTTCCACACAATTACCCACTTGAAAATTCAATGGATTAGATCGATATCCTTCAGCTGATGTCACTGTAACAGGACCTGTTTGGGCATTATCTGGAACTTCTGTTTCAAGCACAGATCCATCATCCCAAGAAGTGTAAAGAGAAGAATCAATAGTTTGATTTAAATAATACGTCACACTTCCATCCGTTGTTTGAAAATTTTCTCCATAAATATCCACCAGGCTTCCCACAGGACCAGAATCTGGATCAAGTAAACAAATGGATGGACCTGGTTCACCAGCAATCACCTCAAAAGCAACAGATTCAGAAGTTTGTCCATCTGTGCCACGATAAATATGAATAGTGTGTGAACCTGTTTCAAGAATATCTTCTGTTGCTGTTGAATATTGCTCAGGCACTTTGATCAAAATACTTGTGTCTGTCCAATATTCGCTTCCGCAAGCTACTGGAAAAACACTATCTCCAATGGCAGTGACTCCATCAAGGCTACTGCCAGTATTGTTTGTAAAATAGACGAGTCCATCAGCATGTCCAAACTCGGTTCCATAAATGGTGACATATTGCCCAAGAGGGCCCCAGTTTGGCGCGTCTTCACATGTTCCAGTTCCACAATCTTCATCTTCGGTACAAACCATTCCATCATGTTCTCCTTCGAAGCACGCTTGCCAACCTGTTTCTACATAGGAAATAACCGGAGGAGCATCACTAGATGTTGTAGAAACAGTAAAATCAATCTCATTTGATCCTTGTCGAATAGATTCACATGTTCCTTCACCAGTCCCACAATCTTCATCTTCACTACAAGCTTCTAAAGTTTCACTACACCATGCTGTCACACAAGATTCACTCAGAGATTCCCCACAATCCACATCCTCTGAACAAACATCTCCTGAAGTTTCACAAAAATAATCTCCGGCAAATACTTGAACATCATAAGCTCCATCATCAAGCAATGGAGTCACAGCAGAAATTTCTGAAGTCTCCCAATGTAAATAGGAAGTGGGTTCATAATAATCAAAATAAAGGGCTGAACTTCCTTGAAGTGCGCCAAGATTATCTCCTAAAATTGTCACATCATCATTTCCTTCCCCTGTAGAAGGGGTGATGGAACAAAGTCCTGGCCGTTCAATCGCATTGACATCAAAATCTGTAATATATGGACCATAATCATCATCCGTACGGTCGTAATCTCCTTCTGATTCATCACTGCTCACAACTGTCACTTGGATTGGTCCGTCGATTGCTCCTTCTGGAACTTGCACAATGATCTGATCTGCTTGCCAAGCAAGAGTTCCTCCACAGCTATAAGCACTTACTTCAACTTCATCTCCGCTTTCTGTTCCAAGAAAGGTAATACTTCCAGGATCTGTGCCAAACCCTTCTCCAGAAATGGTAATTAAATTACCAGGAGCTCCATTTCCTGCACGCACACGAGAAATTTTTGGAACAGTGACGCAAATCCCCTCTTCACAAGTTCCACTAGCACATTGAGAATCTTCAGTGCATGCATCCCCGCCACATGCTCCACAATAATATTCACTACTTATATCTCCTCCACAGTTCAGACCGGTTTCTCCCAAATCAGTATCAATTACATCATTGGCACAATTTGCTGCTCGAAGAGTAATAGTGATGCGATCAGAAGTATCACTGTTCCCTGCACAATCTGATCCAACTGCATAAATCGCATAGGTTTCATTTGTGAGATATCCTTCTGTATTCCACTCTCTTGAAGTATCTGAATTGAAATAGTTTAACGCAGAAAGAACCCCATACACACTCAGATCTAATCCTGCGGTTTCTACTTCCTCAGAATCAACATAAAAATTAACAGAAGAAACACCCACATCGTCAACGGCTTCTGTTTGTAAAAGTTCATTCTCTCCTGTGGCATACACATTTCCTTCATCTTCTGGAGCTTCCATGGTCATGGTCGGCCCGCTGACATCAATCGCGGCATCTGCTCCAATCGTAAAAGAATAAGAACAAGGATAGGAAGAACTACAAGAGAGACTTCTTCCACTGGTACTGCGCAAAATAGTCGGACTTACCGTAGCAATATAAGAAGTACTGGAAGAAAAACAATGTTCTGTTTCAAAACCTGTTTCTGAACAAAATGCATCTGGCGTAAATGTTACGGTATAACCTGAGGTCGTAAATGTTCCTTCAACCTCTTCTCCTCCATCCACTTCAATGCTGATCGCGCTTTCCACGGTTGAGGAAGACACTCTTTGAGAAAAAACAAATTGTAATTGCAAATTCTTCACTGACTCTGCGCAATCTGTATTCAAAGACGCAAGATAAAAGGTTGAAGAAGTACTTGGATTTGGATCTTCTGAATAATCCGTTGGATCTTCTGTGATAATTCTTCCTGTTGCTTCTTCAAGGGAACGAAGAACAAATTGGGTGATGGTGAACGCAGAAAGAACAATAACCAAACCGATCAAGGCATTGATGATCATTCCTCTTGCTTTGGTCACACGTTCTTTGTCTCCTCCTGCTGTCATCCAAAGAAATCCGGCATACACCACAAACACCACAGCAACTATTCCAAGCAAAGAAATAGCAGTTCTAATGAGACGGGCAATAATGACCGTAATATCCACACTTGTGGTAAATCCGGCAATTTCTCCAAAGGTCTCCATTTGTGATTGCATTTCTGTTTGCGCGAATGTTGGCAAAGCAACACAGAAGCCTGTGATCAAAAGCATGCCAAAAAGGATGCTTGCTAATTTTTTAGATCGTAAACGGCACATGCATTTAGTCTTAAAATTTCAAAAGAAAAATTTATGGAACAGGTAAAACAAACCCAGAAGTAGACGTTTCTGTTTCTCCATCAGTCACACAAGGGGTTGACTGACGTTCTCCATCACAACAATACACTTCTCCAGATGCAATTCGACCATCATCTTCTAAAGAAGTACATCCAATGATAGTGCTAGATGAAGCAGAAGGCCCATAAGCAGGATACATACAAATCTGCCAGCTACTTTTCACTCCATTTTCAATAACAGGATAGTAATCCCACCCTCCATCTGTTTGACTCACAAAAGTTGGGTGATTCATCGTGATAAGAGAATAAGTTTTATCTGTACTTACTTCATTTCGAAGAGAAAACCACATTTCATACAATGGATCAGGCCACAGAGAAAGAGCTTCGCTATTTAAGGTGGAAGATTTCATGGTGGTATTAAAAGAAATCGTCACAGGTTGTTGCTGAATGACATCCCCTTCACTAATTCCTGGATCTATTAAGGTGATTTCTGGAACCGTATCGTTCACATTGTCTGTAGTATCAAATTCCCAAGAATAATCATCATTCGTTATTGTGGTTATTTCACCTACTAGAGAAACTCCATCTGTATCTGATCCTGCGGCTTGTCCATCTCCATCTCCATCTAAAGAATTTCCACATACATCTATAAGTCCGTCATACTCTGTTCCTCGAGGAACTGCTTGTGGTGCATCATCCCCCACAGAAGCGGCATGAGCTTCTACCACAATGGTTTCAAGAGGTGGAAGACAATAAATGGTGTCACCACAAGGATCTTCCCCACAAGCATCAAAGGTGGTGAAGCCAACAGTTCGATACCCATTACTAATTTCATAGGTCCCTTCAACCAGAGAAGGAACGGAATCAGAAATTTCAATATTGGAAAAATAATCCCCTAGCTCTATAGAATAAACACCAGTTGCGGCAACAGGATCCATGGCTTCATTAAAAGTCATTTCAATGGTGATGTTGCGATCGTATGGAGTGGTTGATTCAACCGGAATCACAGAAACGACTTGTGGAGGTGTGAGATCAACTTCTGTTGAAACTTCAAACGTCCATTCGTAGCCATCAGAATAGCGTCCGGAAAAAGCAAGCGTTCCATCTGCCTTTTCAATGGTTGTTTTAAGAACAATGGTATAGTTTGTATCTTCAAGGGGACTTCCTAACAACTCCACTGGGTCAAAAACCACGATCTGTGCACTCTCGCTAATGGCAACGCTCACTTGAGTTTCAGTAAGCGCAGCTGTAACCCCTGCGTCGGTTGGATAAATCGAAACGTTTGTCGCATTTAATCCTGTTGCCCCTGTTGGATTTTCAGGATCGTATCCTTGAATAAAAGAAGCGGGATCCATCGGTTCTTTAAATGTAATCATGATCCTCGTATTACGAGGAATGTCTGTGGCATTTCGTTCTGGATAGTGATCATCAATTATGCCACCTCCTAAAGATCCAGAAAGAGGCTCGATATATTGATCTAAAACACTGGTTATTCCAGCCCCATATCCCGCTGCTTCAAGCAATCGATTCAAAATAAACGTGGTGATGCTATAGGACGCAAGAATAATCACAAACCCAATAAACGCATTTTTCAAAATATCTAACGCTTTTTTTGTTTTGGCCGGTTCCCCTTTTGAAACCATGTACAACCATCCAGAATAAAGAATGAGGATCACTGCCACGATTCCGAGAACACTAATGAAGATACGAATGATACGGGCAATCACAATGCCGATATCTTCAGTCGCAAGACCAGAAGCTTCGCCAACTGCTGTAAGTGCTGTGCCTTGTGCAAAGGCTATTCCCATCCACCCAAAAAATCCGATAAAAATAAAAAAAGCAAGCAAGCTAAAAAAAGCTGACTTCGTTTTTGTGAATCGAACCATACGTAAGAAAAAATGTTTCATGCTGATCGCAGAATGTATCTTTATTTTACATAATAAATGACAGAAAGAATAGAAACGTGTGGATAGCAAAACAACCACCATTGGGTGGTTGTTTGTAAAAAAGAATCTGAAATTACATTCCTGCAAGCAAGACACTGAAAACAGTAAAGAAGATGGCAACAGAAATAGTTCCAATAATGCCAATCACCACCTTTCTTGTTGCGGCCATTTGATCATCATTTCGACCACTAGAAAGCATATAATTAAATCCTCCGATCAACAAAAACACCACAAATACAATTCCTAATACAAGAAAAAACATGCGCCCTATACGGAGAATGGAAATAAGAAATTCTTTTGACATTGGATCAAGGGCTGCTTGTGCTCTCGTCGTAAACAAAGTAACTCCCCCAACAACAAACACAAATGTTGCTAAAAGACGTTCAACCATTTCTCGCACGCGTGAACCATCTGCTTTGCCAGCAACGGCTTTCATCACAGCTCCCATGGCTTTTCCCATTTCTTCTTTTGATTCTATCCCAGAACTTGTAAGTGCTTCTTTCACAATGTGCTCAAGTTCAACCTCTTCTAACTGTGCAGGAAGATAGTGTTCGAGAACAAGAATTTCTGCACGAACAGAATCTGCTGTTTCTTGACGACCAGCTTGTTCAAAAAGAGCAAGACTGTCTTGCAACTGTTTAATTTGTGATTTGATCACAGCAATAACCTCTTGTTCTGTAAGATCATGCATTAATTCGATCTGCTTATTCTTCAATGCAGATTTAAGCATGCGTAGCGTTGAAAGAGTTGCTGCTTGTTTAGACTTCATGGCTTCTTTTAGATCTTGTGTAATGTTCTCTTGAAGATTCATAAATTGATGAATGAAGAATCAATAAGGGTATCGTAACAAAAAAGCCAGGGAATCCAAAGGTGATACAGTGACCACTTTTTTCTTCCTTGGCTTTCTTTCTTGTGATTAACGACGTCCGCGTCCCTGTCCGCGCTTGTCTTCAATGAGCTGACCAGTACGAATTAAGTACTCACGCTTTTCTCCCAACTCTAAACGGCGGATAGCACTCTTCTTCACTTTTGCATCATTTGGATCTTTTTGATAACAACGATACTTTCGTGACTGAAGAATCATGCCACTTTGTTGGACGCGACGAGTGAATTTACGGAAAAAACTTTCAAAACTCTCGCCTTTTTTTCGTTTAATGTCTACCACAAGGGTTTCACCTTCCTTTCAGAAGTTAATAATAGTTCGAGTGACAAAAACTCGCGATATTTGCCCTCACAGGCGCCCAGGAACTCCCGCTCAATGTACATTTCCGTACATTTCGTAGAGATGCCAGCCCATTCAGGAAAATCTCATCGAATTTTGTCACTCAAAATAATTTATGCGAGAAGTATGAAGGAAATCGAGAAAGATGTCAAGAATCTTCTACCAACGCAAAGCATCCTCTGCTTGTTTTAATTTTTCTTGATCCTTCTCAGAAAGATAACGGGAAGCGTTGCGATTTATCAAATTTTCAAGAGGGTAATAAGTATCTATATAACGATCCTCCTCCCAACTTCGAGCTGACATATAACCACTTGTCTCACGTCGTTGTCTTGTTGGATCTATGAAGGATTCAGATCGTTGATCTGTTAGTTTTGGGCGAGGAACAATTTGCATCCGTCTTTGAATTTCTTTTTGTTTTTCAGTAAATTTTTCCTTTGCGGCTTTTTTACTATCCTCAACTTGCTTTAAATAAAAATTCCGAATATCCCCTAACATCGTTTCTTTCCTTCTCACCAAAATATCCTTCATTCTCCTTTCTTCTGCTTTTGCATCTGCTGGAGTCATCTTAGCTGGAGGTCTTATTTCACCTGCTTCTGAGAAGGTTCTCACTGTCACGGTTCCTTTTCCCATACCCAAAAACTTTTGAACATTTCCTGCATCCTTCAAAAACTGCTGATAAACATCGTACAGTTCAAAAAATTCTTTTGAAGCTCCTTTGGCAAATTCCTCAGTTTCTCTTTGAATCTCTTCCGCTTTTTCTTGGGCACTTTGCTGCATCTCTCGTTCAAAAGTCTTATACATCTGATCCAATTCACGTTGGCTTTCCAAAAAAACTTTCCGATCTTTCAAAAAGACAACTGTGTAAGACAGATTTTCAAGAATAATTCTCTCTGTCTGAGATAAGGCGTAACTTGGAGAGACTTCATGAGAAAGAACACATCCCGCATCATAATCATAATATTGATTTTCAGAAGCAGAATGTCTGATTACATAACCAATTTTCAATTCTCCTGTAATGAGCTCGAGTTTTTGATGAAGATGTAAATGAACTGCACGAGAAGATTCTTGCAATATTTCTAATACTTTTTTTGTTTTTGGGTCATCTAGTACTGTTTCTAATTGCTCAATATCTTTCTCTAATTGCTCAAGATCGTGTTCTGTCGCCTGTTTCATTTTCCTAAAATTCTCTAATCGACCTTGAATATCAAACCAGTTATGTTCATCCAAAATCTTTTGTTGTTGTTCTTCCGCAACTTTAAACTGTTTATAAGCAACAACGGCATCGCGATACTGATGAAGAAGAGCTGTCTTCTCCTTGGTACTGCTTCTTCTTTCTTCAAATTGAACAATCAGCTGACCTATATTTTGATCAATATCTCTTCTCTCCTCTTGTCCCGCATAAAGTCTTCGACCTATATGATGAGTAAGGCTCTTTAAAAAACGATCTGCTTGTATCCATGGATTATCTCCTTTTCCACTTTGATATCGATATCGATCTAATTCTTTTTCTTCCTCTTCTGTTGGTTTTTTTTCAAGCACACGGGAAACTTCTTCCCGTTTCTTCTCCAGATATTTCTTCCTTGCTTCCCAAAGCTGTGGTCTGGCGAACAAAAAGGTCTTATCCCATTTATTATCCAATAGTTGATCTTCTCCTATTTTTGCTACCAAACCCTCAACAACACGATCTGGCAGATAAGCGAATATCTCCGGAGGGCAATTTGCTGGATCAACATGATCGACAACAGCTTCTATCACGCGCTTTGCAGCATTTGGATCTTGTAACCGCTCTGGAGAAGCGAGTAAATCAAAAATTTTTCGATCACGAATAAACGCTTTTTGACGGGCGAGTTTAACCTGTTCTTTTTCCGCAGTATCTTGTTCTTGAATTGCAGCAAGGACACGATCTCTTTCTTCTTGAGAAAGATTAGTTAATCCTTTCACTGTTTCTGTACTGGTTTGAACCTGCTCAGATGTTGGAAGATCTCGCTCTGTTTGTCTCCATTTAGAACGTTCTTTTTCACTCAAGGTTTCAACATAAGTCGGAAGATCTGTAAAACAATCATCTACCACTCGTTCAAGTTCTTGTGCATCAACTAATTCAACAAAGACGTCTGCAGAAATCCCCATATGTCTGATAAGCTCAACATCTTGCCTGTTCATTGCCAGTTGTTCACGTCTTTCTATCAAACGACCACTTACGCGCTCAATTTTTGCTTGTACCTTTTTTGCAACCCGTTCTTTCATCCCCTTTTCAAATTGAGCTTGACTTAGAGCCTCATTTTCCTGATCAATTTCTGCCAGTCGTTTTTCTTTCCCTTCCACAATAGGTTCCACAGAAGGAAGTTTTGTTGCACGTAATGCTTCTATTGTTTGTTTTAATGATTCAAATTCTATGAGGAGTGCTGCTCCTTTATCTTCTATTCGCTGTAGCTCTTGCGCAAGCGCTGTTGCTTTTTCTTGAATCTTTTCCTGAATTTGTTTGAACTGTGATTCAAATTTTGCCATAGCCACTTCATCCACTCCAGCATCCGCAGCTTCATTCACCAACAGTTGATAGATCGCAGCGGCATCCTCTTGTTTCAAGGCAAGCTCAGTGGCTACTTCCATGATGAGTTGTAATTCCTTTGGAATCTTTTCTGTAGGCTGTCCTTCCGGGTGTTTGAGACTGATTTCATCGACTCCTGGTCCTTTTGATGTTTCGCTCATATTATTTACTCTTAGATGTTTTTGCTTTTACAATCACTTTTCGAAAATCTGTGAAAAGTTTTTCTTGTGACTTTTGAAGTCGTGTGATCTGTGACTGCAAAGTTTGTATTTTTTTCAAGGTTGTTTTTGGAATCGAAGAAGATTTTGGCTTTGGCATATAAGAGTGGAAGAATAATGATTTTATTGTAACAAATACTCTTCAGAACAAACAGTGGACAAAAAATCCCGGATACACCGGGATTTTATTATTGTTGTTTATCTTCTACTGCTTTCTGTGTTAGTGGTATTACTCCTTCAGATCGAGCAAGTTTTTTCTGAAGAATAGAAACAATTTTTTTTGCATCCACAATCTCTTGAGCTCCAGAATCCATATCACGAATGATAATCGTTTCATCAAGCACTTCTTTTTGTCCAAGAATCAATGTATAGGCAGAGCCTAATTTATTGGCAATTTCTAACTGTGCTTTCAATGCATTTTTTCCAGAAGCTTCTGCTACAGGGATCTTTGCTTGACGAAATTCTTCAAACATTCTAAGTCCTACACGTCGAGCAGCATCTCCTAATTGTGCAAAGAAAACTTGTGTTTGTGGACGTTGAGGAGGGTTTATTTCACAATCTGCCATGGCACGAACGATTCTTTCCAATCCAAGAGCAAATCCACAAGCCGGCGTTTCTCGTCCTCCAAGAAGCCCAATAAGCCCATCGTAACGACCCCCTCCACCAAAAGCATTTTGTGCACGTTCTCCTTCATCTCCTTCTTCCCAAATTTCAAACACCGTATGGGAATAATAGTCTAGCCCGCGTACAAGATAAGGATTGAGTACATACGGAACTTCCACTTCATCCAAAAATTCAAGAACTTTCATAAAATGCTCTTTTGAAGCATCACTGATCCAATCAATAATGTGTGGAGCGCCACTGAGCAATTCCACAACCTTTTCATCTTTACTATCAAGAAGACGAAGAGGATTTTTTTGCAAACGACGTTTATCATCTTCATTAAGAACCTTTCGATAACTGCGAAAATAATTCACAAGTTCTACTAAATACGCTTGACGACATTCAGGAGTTCCAATCGAATTTATTTGAACCGTAATGTTTATTCCCAACTCTTTAAACAACTGAGATGCAAGAACAATGAGTTGAGCATCCACAATTGCCTCTTCACTCCCAAGGGTTTCAAATCCACACTGATGGAATTGACGATAACGACCTGCTTGCGGACGATCATGGCGGAACATGGGTCCCATGTACCAAAGTTTAACAGGTTGAGGAAGATTAAGCATTCCATGATTTATGAACGCACGTGCAATCGAAGCGGTTCCTTCTGGACGCAAAGCCACTTTTTCTTGTGAAGGATCTTCAAAGGTATACATTTCTTTTTGAACAACATCTGTTTGTTTTCCAATTGTGCGAATGAACAACTCTGCTTTTTCTAAAATAGGAAGATCTATACGATCAAAACTATAAGCTTCTGCAAAATTTCGTATGGTGTCTCGTAAAAGGTTCCATCTTCCTTGCTCTTCTGGAAGAATATCACGGAAACCTCGTAAAAGATTTGGCGTGGTCTTACGCTTTTTTGTTGAATCGTCACTTTCTTTCTTTGTTATTTTCTTTACTTCTTCCTCTGTTTCTTTGTCAGAGGAAGATATTTTTTTTGGTGTCATAAGGAATGTTTAATGCTTCCTGATTAGAAATTATATAAAGGGAGACCAAATAAATCGATGCGTGAAAGAGGAAAACCGCGAATCCAAACACGCCCGATGATCCCTTGCTCATCTACTACCCCAAAACTTCGTGAATCTAAACTTTCATCTCGATTATCACCAAGTAAATAATATTCTTGTTCTCCAAGGGTCACTTTCTTTTTTCCATTTGTTGATTCCACAAGATAGTCTTCTTCTAAAACAACTCCATTTGGATTCTCTTCATTGTAAATAATAACATTCCCATTGGTGATCTCAATTGTTTCTCCAGGAAGTCCAATTACACGCTTGATAAAAAATTGACTTGGATCTCGTGGATAACGGAAGACAATAATTTCTCCGCGCATAGGTTCACGAAATCGATAGGAAAGTTCATCAATGATCAAATATTCTTGATCATAAAAATTTGGCTCCATAGATGCCCCTTTCACATAAAAAGGCTGGATCAAGAAATAACGAATAGGAATAATGATCGCACAAGAAATCAAAACAACTTGTAAGACTTCTAAAAAAAACAAAAGAACAGCTCCTATTGCTGGACCAAACTTATCCGAAAGGTAATGTTCAAGAGCATTTGGGTTGTTTCGCTCAAAAAATCTACGGATCATAAAGCGAATATCGCTAGTTTAAGCGTAAAGATAATCGCAGTATATCAAGGGAAGATGGAAAAATCAAGTTATTAGTCTTAAAAAAAGAAAAACGAGCCAAACGGCTCGTATCGCGAAAAAAGTTCTTTCTTTTTATGCCTCATCATCAAAATCTCTATACAAGTCAGAAATTACATCAGAAATATTGCAAAAAATCTGAATGAATCTCTTCGAACAAAAGCACAGACTCAGAATAGACAAAATCCCCAAGACAATAATGATCCAAACAGCCCATGAAGCAAAAATACCCCAAAAAGCAAAAAGAGCAAAAACACTTGCGAAGAGAAACGGCACGTGTCACCTCCATGTGAAAGAACCAACGAAGCATACACGAAAAGTGAAGTTTTGTCAATAAAAAATGGCTCTATACTAAACAAGGTGGTGTATAACTAAAACATGACGCTATAGTTAGGGAAGTATTCACTCATCTCTAACCACACACGTCATGTCTACTTCTAGAGGTCTGAGGTTCGAGTCCTCATGCGTCCACCACATAAAAACAGCAGATCATCTGCTGTTTTTATGTTTATCCATCCCCAAATTCCTATGGCTCTATGTCAAACAAGGTGATGCTTCATGAACGATACAAGCTGAACAAAGGGAATAAAAGCGAGCATCATCTTTGTAATGTAGTTATCTTTGTTAACGGAAAAACAATTCTTCTTTTTCTCATTGTCGCTGTCTTTGTTGGAATTGTTTTTTCCTATCAAGTCGCAACTACAGGTGATGTAAGTTCAGACACCTTTCCAAAAATGACTTTCATGTCCACCCTTCGTCACCTTGTTGGCGCAGGAGACCGTGAACTTGTTGGAGAAGAAAATGATCGTGTAAACATTTTGTTAATGGGTATTGGAGGAGAAGGGCATGAAGGACCACAACTTTCAGATACCATGATCTTTGCAAGTTGGCAGCCTTCAACTCACGATATCGGCATGATTTCTATTCCTCGTGACCTTACTGTTCCAATTCCAGGGTACGGTTGGAGAAAAATCAACCACGCAAATGCTTTTGGTGAAATGGAAGAAGATGGATATGGACCAGATCTCGCAACACAGGTAGTGGAACAAATTTTGAATCAAGATATTCAATATTATGTCCGTGTAGATTTTGATGGATTTTCCCAAGTGATTGATGATATCGGAGGAATTGACGTTTATGTTGAGAATAGTTTCACTGACACTGAATTTCCTTCACTTGGGATGGAAAATGCTGATTGTGGAGAAACAACGCTCATTAATGAAGAGGGGGAAGAAGAGATTGTAGAAAATTATGATTGCCGATTTGAAGTTCTTACTTTTGAAGAAGGATGGATTCACATGGATGGAGAAACCGCATTGAATTTTGTTCGTTCAAGACATGGAACAAATGGAGAGTCCTCTGACTTTGCTCGATCTCGAAGACAACAATCAATCCTTCTTGCAGTCAAAAACAAAGTCCTTTCTGTTTCTACACTTTTAAACCCTTCCCGTATTTCAAATCTCTTAGAAACACTGAAAGATAATATTGCAACAAATCTTTCTGTATGGGAACTCATGCGTCTCGCAGGTGAATTCAAAAATCTAGATACAACAAATATCAATTCCCATGTTCTTGATACCTCAGAAAACTCTCCTTTGTACGCTACGAGTATGGATGGAGCTTATGTGCTTCTTCCTAAAAATGACGATTGGTCACCTATTCAACAAATGGCAGAAAATATTTTTCTATCAGAAACGGAACTCTCTGTAATGTATGAACAATATCAAGAAACTTTCGAAGGACTTACACAAGTAGAAATTCAAAATGGAACAAACATTACAGGTCTTGCTTCTCGTACTTCTTTGTTGATTGAAACTTCTGAAATACGAGTTATTAAAATAGGCAATGCTCCTACGCGTGATTACTCGTACACGATCATCTACGATTTCACACAAGGAGATAAAACAAATGAATTAAATGCGTTGCGAGAAAATCTTCAAGCAAGTCTTATTTTTTCTGAAGATGGATGGACTGTGACAGGTGAAATCCCCACAGAAGAAATTGAAGTGTTTCAAAAGACCTATATAGACTTAGCTTCCCAAAGTGAAGTTGACTTCCTTGTGATTTTAGGCGAAGATTCGAAAAATCTTGTGATGTTATAACTATGATTTCCTCTTCTCTTCCAACTGTTGCCCTTGTTGGGCGTACAAATGTAGGTAAATCCACACTTTTTAATCGCCTTTTAGAAGAACAAAAGGCGCTTGTTTCTGCAAAAGCAGGAACAACTCGGGATTGGAAAGAAGGTATTTGTTTGTGGCGTGGAAAATATATCCGTGTGATTGATACGGGTGGTCTTGATGTCGAGCTCAAAGATGAAATTGAAAAAGGAACCGTCACCCAAGCACAAAGAGCCATGCAACAAGCAGATCTCATTCTTTTCGTCGTAGATCTACAAACAGATCCTCTTCCACAAGATAGTGAACTTGCAAAACAATTACGAGATCAAAAAAAAGCTGTTCTTGTGGTTGGAAATAAAGCAGAATCTGCTTCTCAACGCGCAAGTGTTGAAGAAACACAATGGCGACTTGCTGGGCTTCCAACTCCTTTGGCCGTCTCTGCAGTACGTGGAACAGGAGTGGGTGATCTTTTAGATCTTGTGTATGAACGTTTAGAAAATATAGGCAAACCTCCAGGAGATAATCCAGAAATCGACGCCTGTCATATTGCGGTAATTGGAAAACCAAACGTCGGAAAATCCTCTCTCTTAAATGCTTTGATTGGGGAAGAACGATTTATCACAAGCTCTATCTCTCACACTACACGTGAACCAAATGACACACTTATTGAGCATGATGGGAAACGTTATGTTTTTATTGACACCGCAGGACTTCGAAAAAAAAACAAAGTAAAAAAAACAGGAGGGTTAGAAGCTGCGAGTGTGGATCGCACGGAACGTGCGATGAGACAAGCAGATGTGATTCTTTTTGTTCTTGATGCCATTGAACCAATTGGAACACAAGAACGCACACTTGCAGGACTTCTCAAAGAAACAAAAGCAGGAGTCATCTTTGTTGTGAATAAATGGGATCTTGTTAAAGATAAAACAACCTACACCATTAACGAATACAAAAAAGAAATTGCTTCCTCTATCCCTTTTCTTCGTTGGACTCCTATCCTTTTTATCTCTGCAAAAACAGGACAACGTGCTTCAACCATTTTTGCAGAAATCGAAAAAGTCCAAAAGAATAGACGCCGACAATTAACAGAACAAGAAATAAAAGATTTCCTACAAGACGCTCTGATAAAAAGACATCCAATCCGTGGCAAAGGTCCAAAAGCACCAAAAATCCTTTGGATGAAACAAATCGATGTTTCCCCTCCGCGATTCCATCTCATCATCAAAGCAAAACGCGCGAATGCTCTTTCCCCTACATATGTTCGATTTTTAGAAAATCAACTCCGTCAAAAATTTAATTTTGAAGGAAGTCCTGTTAAAATTCATGTGAAAACAGCCCCTTCTGTTTCAAAATAATATGAAACTCATCGTCGGCCTTGGAAATCCTGGACCTGCTTACCAGCAAACACGTCATAATATTGGATTTCTTGTGGTTGAGGAACTTGCAAAACAATTGAATGGAACCTTTCGAAAAAAAGCTTCCATGGAAGCAGAACTTTCAGAGATTATTCAGAATCAACACAAACTTCTCCTGTGTAAACCTCAGACATTCATGAATGTCAGTGGTAGAGCTGTGAAAGCCATTCTTTCACAATCATCTCTTTCTTCAGAAGAAATCCTTGTGGTTTATGATGATGCAGATTTATCTTTTGGAGAAGTACGTTTTAGACCTGGAGGGTCTTCTGGAGGCCACAATGGAATGCAATCGATTTTAGATCTTTTCCCTCGAGGAACAAACATTGCGCGACTACGCATTGGAATCGGACGCCCTGAACATCTGGATGTTCCTTTAGAAGATTGGGTGCTTCAAAAATGGACAGATCAAGAAACAAAAAAACTTCCAAACATCATCTCTGAAGCGGTTGAAGAAATAGAAAAGTGGATAAAATAAAATAAGCCCAAGGCTTATTTTTTGTTAGCTCTATTGACCATCTGGATTTTCTTTGCTATCCTCAACAACCATTTTCCTTATCAAGAGGAAATGGAAACGGAGGAAACATGGCTATTTCCATTGGGATACAAATCCCTCTTCTTCCTCTTACTATCGATGTCTTTGGAATCAATGAAACAAAAGTCTTGATTGGAGCAGTTACGCCTTATTGTTGGGCCATCGATGTCATGGAAGGCTGGTGCCTCGTAGTGAACCGGGTCCTTTACATTCATCCGACACTATTTGATCTTCTTGGAGAAAATCCAGAAGTAGATGATGCCTACAATATGCACTTCTGTTTGGAAAATGGGATCATTAAAGGCAGAGGATGGAATACATGGGATAAATGTCTTGTAAATGATGAAGTGATTCTTCAGGCGCCTCCTGCAAAACTCGAGATGGGATATGTCGACAATGTGATTCGTTTGGTGCAAGCCTTGGGGCGAAACAATAATATCTGTGGAAACGGAACAGATTGTCCAGATTACGAATGTTCTTTGCCTCCAAGGCGTGCAATCCTTTGCTACCGATACCATTACGAATACACGCCTACTGCTCTTTGTGAAAAATGTTTTGAAAAACTCGTACAAAAAGATCCTTCTCTCACGCAACGTATTTTGCTCGATGGAAGACGTCTGCCTAAACAATCTCCTGTTCCTCTCTGGAAAGGGTAACCTCGCACCGACCAGCCTCGGTGTTTTTCTTTTCAAAAATTATTAAAAAATATGTTATTCTATCTGCATGACAAATCCTGATCTTCCTTTCTGGCTTGGGCTCACACGCTTTCGAAAGTTTGGTCCCATCAGAATGCAAAAACTTCTTCAAGGTTTCCCAAGTATGCACGATGCCTTTCACGCTTCCGTGTCTGAATTCGTGCATGCCCAAATTGAATCTTCTGTTGCCGAACAATTTTGTCAGCAACGATCACAAATTGATCCACAAAAAGAACTGGCTCTTCTTGAAACTCATCAAATTCAAATCATCACTATCACGGATCCTGACTATCCTTTACTCCTTAAAGAAATATATGATCCTCCTGCACTTCTTTTTTATCGTGGCATCTTACCAAAATCAGAACGACTCCATCTTGCGGTAATTGGATCACGCAAACCAAGTCTGTATGGAAAACAAGTAGTGAAATTATTAATTGAACCTTTAGCAAAAACTAAAACCGTGATTGTCAGTGGTTTAGCTTATGGAATTGATGCCCTGACACATAAAACAACCGTTGATGTTGGAGGAACAACTGTGGCAGTTCTTGGATCAGGACTGGATTGGAATCATCTCTATCCCTCTTCGCACAAAGGGCTTGCAAAATCCATTATTCAATCAGGAGGAGCACTTCTTTCAGAATTCCCTATTGGAATTCCTCCGCTCAAACAACATTTCCCTTTTCGTAATCGTTTAATTGCAGGACTTTGTAAAGGAACCCTTGTCATCGAAGCTGCTCAAAAGTCTGGATCGCTTATTACTGCACGCCTTGCTCTTGAATCAGGACGTGATGTGTATGCAGTTCCAGGTCCTATTCACTCCCCTCTTTCTCTTGGCCCAAATAACCTTATTAAGATGGGAGCTATCCCTGTCACACATGTGAAAGATCTTCTTCCGCATATTCAAGAAACAACAAAAACGACAAAAGAAATTTCTTATCATCCTGGAAGCAAAGAAGAACAGATTCTCTACAAACTTCTTTCCTTAGAACCTTTGCATATTGACGATCTTATTCGTGAAAGTCAGTTGCTCCCTTCGAAAGTCACAAGCATCTTAACACTCATGGAAATGAAAGGGGTCGCAACACCTATTGGTGGACAATATTATATTCGTGCTTCATAATGGGCTTGACGAAAAAACATCCATCCTTCATTATCGCCACATGTCAAAACATCTACTGATCGTCGAGTCTCCGACGAAAACAAAAACCATTTCAAAATATCTTGGACCAGAATATCAAGTCCTTTCTTCTTTTGGACACATTCG
>Ga0076263_106_pt1 | contig 33549 bp, 25 predicted proteins | sample RifGroF2_FD_67932 | JGI IMG/M metagenome (GOLD analysis project Ga0076263, IMG submission 67932) | Parcubacteria (Uhrbacteria) bacterium GW2011_GWF2_40_263
GTGTAGTGATTGGTTGGGACATAGGTCAAACAAAAAGAGATATCTCTAATAGGATATCTCTTTTTGTTTGGTCACTCCACAGGATTTACGACTGACCCGGTTTTGTTCCTGCTTTTTTGATGTAAAAAAATAAACCGCGGATAGGCTGAATGCCATTTCCGCGGCCGGGGCGTTGGCCCCTCGCCTGTCCAAAGAACAAAACTAGTCCCACATCCTATCACCTCCAAGAAGCGGTCCTTTATATTGGGCGCATACGACCTGGTGGCTACCAAAACCGTAATCGCCCAAGATACTACGCGTTATCGTTTTTTGCGTTTTTTTGCGAGCAGTACAACATCGTCCAGCTTGCTCGCAAGGACCACCCTGAAGGCGGGTAATACTACTCTAGAGGTTTTTAAAGACCCATGACCTGCCTCCTGGTCGGAGACGAGGAGCAAGGGAGAGTTATTTTCTCCGCCACAGCAGCCGGCTCAGCTGTAAAAGGGTGCCGGCTCTGGTTTGTTAAGCGTTCAAAATCATTTCTGATCATGAGCGCTCCTCGTTGTTACTTCCTTTCGGAAGGCCCTGCCGAGTCAGCAGAACGACACACAGTAACAGAAAGGGACAGATCTGTCAAGGGTGTGTTCAGGATGTGTTGGCATTTTCAAAAGAGAAAAAAGACATTTTTGTCCAGATCTGACGCACAAGATTTTTTGCGAATATTAGTGAAGAAGAACCAGTTGGACCCTAGAACCATTGACAGGTTTTTTTGTTTATGATAGTCTTCTTTGTTCGCTTGAAAAGGCAAAACATCGATCATTTAACCATTTGAAATAGACGATTAAAAAATTCACCTGATCATCATTATTGGTGCTCAGATGATGTTCACAAATAATCATCAAAAAACATTCTAGAACACACGTATCGAGACTTTCAGACTTTAGAAGAAAAACAGGTGAGAGTATCACCCTTCGTCTCCCGCGTTGTTCCGGCATGCGTGTTTTATACAGGCATGTAAAAAAGGAGGAGAGAGTCGCTTTGCAAAACAAAGCAAAGAGGAGAGAATGGGTAAGGACGAGAGTCCTTCCCAAAAATCTGATTGTGTTGCCCATGCTTGCACATAATCAGATGTTTGGGAGAGAGATGATTATTTGCTTGAAAAACAAAACCGGTCCTCTGGGATCGGTTTTGCTGTATACTAAGAACATATGAAGAAACAAGGAACCGTGGTTATTATTCCTGTGAATGATGCAGAAGCCATTTTGATTGCGCAATTGGCACAGGCCTTCGGAATAGAAACAATCTTATCCAAACAACAACATGGGGCTTCACTAGATGGTGGACGTGATTATGTTTCACTGATTAAAAAAGGAAAGTGGAAACAGGTGGTTATTATCGAAATGCCAGGAGTGAAAAGTGAGGAAAAGATTCGGAACCTTGGTTGTGATCTCACCATTATTGATCATCATAATTACACAGGTCTTGAACGTTCTCATCACCCCGAAACCGGGCGCATGCTTCCTTCTTCTTTAGAACAGTTTTTGAAGCTATTTCAAATGACTCCAGCTAAGCTGACAAAGCAGGGCTTTGATCCAAAACTTGTTAAGGGGATTGGCATTTTAGACAGATCATTTATTTGGGGACTGCAAAAAGCTCATTATTCAAAAAAAGAAATCCAGGAGGTCATTCGTTATCAAAAAGATTTACTCTTAACTATCCGTCCTTCAAAAGATGAACAAGTACGCGAACAAGCAGCAAAACAAGCTTGGAAAGAAGCAAAGAAATGGGGAAAATATTTTGTGGTGATAAGTAAAAGTGATTTCCATCTGCGTTCAGCCCTTTCCTTTTATTTGGCAGAACTTTATGGAAAACCAATTCCTTTAATCCTTTTAGAAAAAGGAGAAAAACGTATTTATGTGCAGGAATCTGATAAATCCACGGATTTGTATCGAACATTTGGTGGGTTTACTTATGGAACTCATCAAAATTGGGGATATCGCAATGATCGGGAAGAAAAGAAGATTACTCTTGAAAATGTTTTGAAAGTGATTGCTCAAAAATCAAAGAAGAAAAAATAGCCAGTATTAGCTAAATACTCATGGTATGCTCTTGACAAAATTGCTGATCTGTGATATAGTAGATCTATCAATAAGATAAGGAAGCGAAGCCAAGTCTTATTCGTCCCTTCAAAACATATGAGCGAGAGAGCCCTGCATTCTGGGTAAAGAATGCTATAGCAATTATTGCTATATTTAGAAAACCATTAGGTTTTCAAAGCAGGTTTGTTGATCTCTCTCGAAAGATCCATAAACCTGCTTTTTTCTTTACAAATTCTCATCAGAAACCTGGAGGAGAGAGATTATATCGCATCCCGGCCTCGCTGGGTCGATTCGATCATTAAGTGCCTTAACCTGGGATTTTCTAGCTTATTGCACATACCCAATGATCACGCCACACATCAGAGCCTTGCTCAGATCACTGTGGCATTCACCTCCGGATTTCTGGAAGAGAATTCAATGCTCATTTCTATTCAGAAACCTGGAGGAGAGAGATTATATCGCATCCTGGCCTCGCTGGGTCGATTCGATCATTAAGTGCCTTAACCTGGGATTTCCTAGCTTATTGCACATACCCAATGATCACGCCACACATCAGAGCTTGCTCAGATCACTGTGGCATTCACCTCCGGATTTCTAGATGTAAAAGAGTTCCTTAGAAAAGGATATTGATGATGGAAAGCGATTTGCAACGATTCATTCGTGACAGATCGCTTTCCATCAACCTGCATTCTCGCCCAGCAGGTTTCCCCACCCCGACATTTCCAGCTCTCTTTATTCCTGTTTACAGGAGTAGGCGAGAGAGAGCCAACCAAGGAGCTTTCCATGTCCCTCCGCAGCGCTCTGCAGACCCTCGGCATCACCAACCCCAACACCCCCGCCGCCGAGGCCCCCCAGGCCACCCGCGCCGCGGACCAGCTCCGCGCCAAGGCCACCCGGATCGCCCGGCTCCCCGCCGACCTCGAGGCCGAGATCCAGCGTTTCACCGCGCTGGTCAACGCCAGGAAGTACGAGGACGCCGATGAGGCCGATGCCGAGGTCAAGCGCATCAAGGCCGTCATCGGCGTCCTCGACGCCGCCCCGGCCGAGGTCGCGCGCCGGATGATGGCCAAGGCAAACAGGATCGACGCGGAGCAGCTCCGCGCCGAGTCCGACGAGGGACTCCGCCACCATCCCATCTCGGTCGCCATGGCCGAGATCAAGGGTGCCGGGGCCGCGGTCGTCCGCCGCCCCAACGGGACCTTCGGTCCCGGGGTGCGCCGGCTGGTCTCCAAGGCCAGCTAGTTCCCCCCGCTCTTTCCGCGCTTGGCGGGGTCCTTCACGGACCCCGCCTCCCCGATTAAGCTTTTGATCATCATTTAAACTTAACGATCAAAAGTTTTGAGGAGAGATATATGGCTTATACATTAGGATATATTGCGACATCCGCAGCTAGTCTATTTTTATTGCTTGGCTTGTCCTAAAGAAGGTTTGAGAAACAAAAACTTCTTAGCACTTCAGAGAACATGAATTTTCTCGTGTTCTCGAAAGTGATGAATTGAGTGGTCTGTGTTAAGACAGGCCATTCCACACAAGCGCAAAAGAACTGTCATGGAGACTGATATCAGTCCCTTTGTCGAGAGGCCTTCGCTCTCTCGCAAGGGCTCTTGACAAAGACAAGCTCTGTTGCGCTTATGTGGAAATAAATGAGGTTATTTCTACAAAAAACAAAGGTTTTTTGCGAATTTCAAGGGGAAGCCCTTGACAAAAAAGCAAAAATGAGGTAGTCTACTCAGTCATGCTTAAGATGCTCTCGTCGTTCCAGAAAACAAATAAGCCGTTGACGCGCTCAAAGTTCACGAAGTAATTCGCGACCTTCGAGAGCGTCGTCGGTGAACATACAAGCCAGGCCGTTTGGTGCCCTTTGGCCAGGCTGTACAGGGACACCGGTTCCTGTTGTTTACCGCGACCTCCCCTCGACCTTTCCTAAGCCTTAACCCCGGCTAGCTCGGCCCCCCAATACGACTGCCGCGCTAAGCAGCTGCCCCCCCGGCGGCCACATCGCCCAGTCCGCAGGACTGGTCGAGGGGACTCTTTTTCCTTGTTCTTTGATAATTACTACTACAAAAGTCCCGGTCGTTTCACACGATCGGGACACTCCATACCAATTCAGAACTTGTTTGTGGATTGATACGGGGTTAAAGGAAAACTCTTCGTAAGAAGAAAGATCCTTTAAGAGATTTTGTGATGACTGATTCGGCTGAACTTATCATCAAGGTTGATCTTGATACGAAAAACAAAGTACATAACACCAATCAAATTCACAGTTCTCCCAAAGCTCATGAAGCTTTTCATGGATTTTGGGAGTGCTGCCCCCCGACGAGACCGTCAACACAGACGGAGTGGGACCCGATTTTCCTTGAGCTGAGCACGGATGGCTCAAAGGAAGATCCCCACTGTCAAAAGCACTCACACGACCCCGGCCATGAACCGGTGGTCCGTGCGGGAGATAAACCAACCAACCCCCCCCCGGCAGGGTCCACAAGGAGACGTCCGTACTGGCGCTGCCACCCCCCCGAACCAACAGAAAGGAAGGTGTGCCCCCGGCAACTTAAGCGCCTGGACAGAGGCGCGGTAAAAATTTCTGTCCACCCCTTCGGACCTTTCACACCAGCCCGAGAACGGCGGTGACGAAAGGGAGCTACGTGCTTGCCGAAGGTTTCCCAACCCCCCCACGCCCTCCCCCCCGAACACCACAGAAAGGAAGGTGCAAATCGGGCAGAGCTAGGGCTTTGATCGGGTAAGCCCAACCAAACCGATCCTGCCAGGACCAAACACAAAAAAGAGGCCGACCTGGCAGTTAGTCAAAATAGGCCTCCGGTACGGAATGGGTGGCCCGCAGCCACACCGCAACAAAAACAAATGAATGTTGCGGGTCACCCGTCCAGGCTCTAGCCACTTCCCGCGAAAAACGATTCTACGAACTCGCGGAAGCCACGGCAAAGGGAGCCACGCGATAGCGACCCACCTCTCGGGTCGCTTTTCTGTTTCAAAAATATGACCATAGAAAACTCGTGATCCAAAATGTTTTTATCAATCCAAGATGATACAATGAGTATGTATGGCAAAACACAACAAATCTTTTTATGTACGAAAGCGTGATGGTCGCTTGCAACATTGGCAAAGAACAAAGCTGATCAAAACTCTCAAATCTGCTTTCATCGATGTTTATCGGAAGAACGGTTATCTTGAACAATACCTGGCAAAGGAAATGGAGAAACGTTTAAAGAGTCGTTTTAAGAAAATCATTCCAAGCACGGAAGACGTGATGAAAGTCGCAGAAGAAGTGTTGATTGATCAGGGACATATCGATGTGGCAAATGCCTATCTTCTTCGTCAGCAAGATCCTCGAAAGTTGAAACGTCTCAAAGCCTATTTTGGTATTCCTGATGAATTACATTTTGGTATGAATGCCATGTGGTTATTGCAACAGAGATATTTGTTACGCGATAAAACAGGTGAGATTAAGGAGACCCCTACGCAACTGTTTGAACGTGTGGCAAAAGCAATTGCTCTTTCAGAGAAAAAATATAAAGGAACGCAACAAGAAGTTGATCATTGGCAAGGTTGGTATTTTCAAATGATGTCAAACCGGGCTTTTTTTCCAAATACCCCCGTGCTTATGAATGCTGGTACATCCCATGCTCAATTAGCTGCATGTTTTGTTCTTCCACTTGAAGATTCTGTTTCTGGGATTTTTGAAACTTTGAAACTTTCTGCAAAAATCCAACAGTCTGGAGGAGGAACAGGGTTTGATTTTTCTTCTGTGCGTCCAAAAGGCGATTTAGTAAGTTTTGCAGGAGGGACAGCTTCTGGGCCATTAAGTTTTCTTTCTCTTTTTGATGCGGCTACCGAGGTAATGAAACAAGGGGGGAAGCGTAGTGGCGCAAACATGGCAGTGCTACGTTATGATCATCCAGATGTTGAATCATTTATTCAGGTGAAATCTCATTCTGGCATTTTAGAACATTTCAATCTTTCCGTTTCTGTGACAGATTCTTTCATGGAGGCAGTGAAAAAGAAAAAACAGATCCATCTCAGTAATCCCCATACACATAAGCAAGTGGGATCAAAACGAGCTGATCTTCTTTTTGAAAAAATGGTTAAACAAGCCTGGACTATTGGCGATCCAGGAATTCTTTTTTTGAGCGAGATGAATAGAAAGAATACCACTAAACATCTTGGAGAAATGACCGCTACAAATCCTTGTGGTGAACAACCACTCCATCCTTGGGAATCATGCGTGCTTGGGTCTATCAATCTGACACGTGTTCTTAAAGGTGTGCCTACTAAAGGCGAAGTGGATTGGGCGCTTTTGCGACAAGTCGTGCAAGGAGCAGTGCGTTTTTTGGATAGTGCGATTGATGTCACCACTTTCCCTCATCCCCATATTAAAAAAATGGTTTTGGGAAATCGACGTCTTGGTCTTGGAGTCATGGGCTTTGCAGAAATGTTGATTCATTTAGGAGTTCCTTACGACAGCAAAGAAGCGATTAGAGAAGCGGAACGTGTCATGAAATTTATTCAAACAGAAAGTCATCGAGTATCAGAACAACTGGGTCGTGAAAGAGGATCTTTCTTAAATTTCAAAGGATCTGTTTGGGATGAACAAGGAAAGAAAGCCATGCGCAATGCGACTGTGACAACAATTGCTCCAACTGGAAGCATTTCACTTCTTGCTGGAAGTTCTTCGGGGATTGAACCGCTCTTTGCGGTGAGTTATTTTAGGCAAACAGAGTACGGGGTTCATTTAATGGAAACATCCTCGCTGTTTGAAACCATTGCGCGACAACAAGGGTTTTGGAGTTCTGGACTTTTGCAGAAGATTTCCAAAACAGGTTCAGTACAGGGGATTTTAGAAGTGCCAAAGACCGTGCAGAGATTGTTTAAAACTGCTTTAGAGATTCCGGTTGAGCAACACGTGAAGATTCAAGCGGCTTTTCAAAAGTATACAGATAACGCGGTTTCAAAGACCATCAATCTTCCAATAACAGCTACAGAAAAAGACGTTCGAGATGCTTTTCTTCTTGCATGGAAATTGAAATGCAAAGGAGTGACGGTGTATCGGTACGGATCACATAAGAAACAAGTGCTCACGATTGATTCCTTATTGAACTTCAAAGAAAAACAATTAATTGCTACACAAACAGGGTACACGGGCGGTTGCCCAAGCGGAATTTGTCATTTATAAAGTTTTGATTAATAAACAACCTTATTTAGAAGGTTGTTTTTTTGCAGAGTTTTTGAGAAGTGTATGGTAAAGCGTATTGATTGATTCACACAAACGTTGTTCTGAAAATTCATTTTGACATTTTTGTCTTGCTTTTTCCACAAAGTTTTTTCTCGTAGTTTCTGAACAAAGAAGTTTCTCAATAGCCTTGCAAAGAGCATTTTCTTCTTGTGGGACAAGAATTCCGTTTACGCCATCCTCTATGAATTCAGCAATTCCTCCCACATTTGTGCTGATGAGAGGGATTCCTGCAGAGGCAGCTTCTAAGAGAACATAGGGGAAACCTTCGATGCATGAAGTAAGTACAAAAATATCAAAAAGAGGGAGATAGGAAGCATCCCCTTTTCTGAGGTGAACTCGATCTTGAAGAGAAAGTTTTTCTATTTGTGTTTGAAGAGGAATTTCTAAAGAGCCTTCTCCAATCAGACAAGCATGAAGAGAAGTGTTTTGAAGGGAAGCAAAGGTGGAAAGAAACAGTTTTTGATTTTTTTGGAATTCAAATCGTCCAAGATTTCCAATTATGAGTGCATCTTTAGGAAGATTCAACTGTTGGCGCACCAATGATTGAGGGAGAAAATCAGAGAAATAAACTCCTGGATAAATAACAGAAGTTTTATTTTCAAGAAAATGAAAAAGCAAGCAAGTTTGATGTTGATCTGCTTGAGAAACAAAAGAAAGATGATCAGCGAAGGGGAGAGTGATTTTGAGAAAAAGAAAATACATCCATTGTTGTAACGAGAATTTTTTTTTGATTTGCAAAAGACTTAATCCATGCAATGTGACAAGAGAAGGAATATTTAACCATTTTGTGATCCAGAGACCAATAAAGGTGTTTGAACTATTAAAATGTACTAGGCAAGGACGATTTTTTTTCAGATAATTATTGAATGACCAAAGGAAAAGGAGAGACTTTAAAGGGTTCCAAGAGCGAAACAGAGGCAATCGATGAAAAGGGAAATCTTTAAGATTTTTTTCCAACCACGTTCCTTTTGGTCCACAAATAATTTCAACAGTGTTTCCTTTTATTTTTTGATCGTGTGCAATTTGTGAAACATAACGCTGTGCCCCACCAAGAGTTCCTGAAGTGATCACGAGAAGTATTTTCATAACTTTCTTTTTTGTTTAATTCCAAACAAGAGTCCACAAGCATAAGAAAAATGACAAGTAAACAATTGTCGAAGAATCCATCCCGTTGTACACCAAAAAAACCAAATCTTTTTTTGTTTTATTTGTTGGATGTGAAGTTTGAACAGAGCAATGCGATTTGTCATTTCTTTTTTTCCTGTAAGAAAATCAGAGTCACGAGAAGTTTTTGTTTGTGCATGGATCACTTTTGCAGAAGGATCAAGAAGAACATGCCAACCAGCCTGTTTTGCACGTAGAAAAAAATCAACATCTTCAAGAGCATTTCTTCCTTCACAAAATTCCGTGAATCCTCCAAGACTTTGTAAAGCCTTGGTTTGATAGGCGCACACTCCTCCGTGGGCGTAAAAGCCTGTTGTCATTTTTGTGATAGAGTCGTCCCAAGACTGATATCCCACTTCATTCACATTCCAAACACAGGAAGAAGATAAACCAAAAAAATGATGGAAGATTTTTTCAAAAAAAGAAATTTTTCGACTGTTTTGAATCACGCCTCCAATTCCTAAGAGATGTTCCTCTGTATTTTGTTTCCAAGAAGTAAGTAATGAGAGAAAAAAATTTGGAAATAGAATAAGATCATCATCAAGAATAACCACAATTTCAGTTGAAACTTTAGAGATTCCAAGATTGCGGGATTGTGAAGATCCTCTTGAGGAAATTTTCAAATCTTTTTTGTGATAGAGAAAGGAAACATGATGTTGTTTTGCTTTTTTTGTCCAAGTTTTAAGAAAAGAAAGAGAAAGCTCTCCATCATCAATAAGTATAAGTTCTTTCGGAAGTCGATCTTGCAATAAAATCGAGTTAAGACAATCTGTTAACTCTTTTTCTCGATTGTAGGTTGGGATAATAACGCTAAACATCATGGAAGAAGTGATTCAATAAGCTTTTGATAAAGCGGGGCTATTTGTGAAATATCATAACGCTCTACACTTTTTTGTAAACGTTTTGAGTCTATAGATGTAGTCAATAAGAAATTAATCGCTTGGACAAGAGCCTTAACATCACCTACAGGAGTGAGTGTTCCATACTTTCCACCTTGAAGAATTTCTGATGGACCACTAGGACAGTTTGTACTGACTACTGGAGTTCCCACCGCAAGAGCTTCGACAAGAACTCGACCAAATCCTTCAAAACGACTTGAAAGAATAAGTCCATCAGCTTGTTTCAGAAAGGAATGGGGATTTTTTTGCCACCCCAGAAAGAAGACACAATCTGTGAGTTGGTGATTTTTTACAAAGGTTTCATAGCGCAATCGATCGGGTCCATCTCCGATAAGGAAAAGAGCAAGGTTATCATAAGATTTATTGAGAACTTCAAAAGCAGATAAAAGCAGAAGAATATTTTTTTGCTGTTCTTCCAAACGTCCAAGATACACAATCTTTTTTTTATTGTCTTGCCAAGAGAAAAATGGTGGTAGGGGTTCATCAGCTTGTTTCTGAATTTCCTTAAGATCAAATGAATTAGGGATAACAAGGATTTTTTTTGAAGAAATATTATTTTTTTTGATCATGGATTCTTTGATTCCTTCAGAAACAGCTAAATAGATATTTGAAAATTTGGAAGAAAAAGAAAGTTGCCATCGAGTAAAACAGTGAGAAAGATCAATTCCTTGATTCATGGAGATTAATTTTGTCTTTGATCTCGCAAGCCATTTTGCCAAAACACAGATACAACCAAGGTGTGGAGTGCTTGCAAAAATGAGTTGTGGTTTTTGCTTGTAGAGACGAAAGGCAAAAGTAAATATAAGTCGTCTCGTATGTTCTGTTGAAAATGTTTCAATCTGAACCCAATTTGGAAAACAAGAGCGGATTTTTTGAAAATCAATAGGAAATCGGGTATGGATCATCAAATGTATCTGAAAAGCCTTTGGATCAAGATGTTTGATGATTAGCATCCATTGTTGTTCTATTCCTGCGGCACCATAAACATCCCAAGGAAGAAGAATCGAAACAAGAGGTTTTTGTTTATTTTTCATGAAGATTTTTTAGAAAAGATTTTCCTGTAGAGGTTTTTGGAGGAGGAATAGTCAAAAGATCACAAAGGGTTGCACAAATTTGTTCAATTCCTCCTGATTCAATACAGAGTTGTTTAGGTAGGGATTTGTGAGAAAATAAAAGCATGCCTTTTTGTGAGTCTTCCTGACAATCATAGCCATGCATACCACGATAACGATCATTTGGGCCATGAAAAAAATCTGGGAAGATTCCGATTCCACAATGGGTTTTCCAAATAAGATCACCGTACCAGGCGGGATGATAAGGAATGTGCCGAGATTGTCGGTAAGATTCTTCAATCCATTCTCCTTGGGAAGATAAATGCAATCGTAAATAAGGTTCTAAGAGACTCTGTGCTTTTTCTGTAAAGAACCAAAAACGGGCAAGGGTTGAGTCCAGAAAAAAGAGATAGTCTTTTCCCTGAATAAGTCCATGTTTTTTTGCTTCTGATTCCGTGATATTCCAGACATCTACATAATCGGTGACATCAACCATTCCATGATCTCCTAAAATCACTATCCAAGGATCATGAAATTGTTTTTCCATAGCCTGTTTAAGTTCAGAAATGCGCGCATCAACACGTTGTACCACTTCATGACGTTTTTGACTTGAGACTCCAGACTGATGTACAAGTCCATCAGTGTCAGAAAATTGTACAAAGAAAATTTGTCCTCCTTTTTTGATTTCTGCAAGAACATTTTGCATGGTAGGTTCATCCTCGCCAGAAACAGGAGCCATATAATAAGAAAAGGGAATATGCGCCTCTCGAAAGCAATCAAAAATACTCTCTAAAGGTAAAGACCCTTTGTCTTGAATAGGTTTTCTATCTTCAATCACGGAAATTTGTGAGAGTAATTCTGAAGGGATTCTTCCAGGAGGAGCCCATTCTGTTGTAAGTTTTGGTAATTGATTGATAAATTTTCGAACAATGCGAAAAAGGAGACCTGAAGAAGGAAGGGAACGAAGTATCCATGTGAATGGACGTAAAATTTTATAAGGAGATGTTTGAGGATCTCTAATGTACATGGTGTAAAATCCATTTTTATCAGGGAGGGTTCCTGTGAAAAGTGCAGTTCTTTGGGTAAATCCAGAAGAGGAAACTAGTTTTTTGATGTAAAGACTTTTTTGCGATAAAGCAAAAATTGTCGGACTATCTTCTAGGGTTAGATAATCCCAACGAAAAGCATCTAGCAAAATAACAAGAATTGCTTTAGATTTTCCGATCGATGGTTCGAAAAGCTTGTAATTGTCCATAATAAACACTTGCGCGATAAAAAGGGATGAAGAGAATCCATTTTAGAAAATACTTCAAAGAAAAGAAAGTTGTGAGAAGAAATAATTCATCAAGAAAAACAGATTTTCCCCAACGAAGAAGAGCTCCTGGGATTCCGAAAGTTTGTAAAAGAGCATGATCAAAAGAAGTGAGAGCAAGGGCTTCTCGAAAAAACCGTTCTCGAACTTCTTTTCTTGTTTCTGTGTGAGAATGAAAAACAAGAGAAGTCGGTTCATACCCTAGGAGAAATCCTGCCTCACGTACTCGTTTAGCCCATTCAATATCTTCTGCTCCAGTTAAAAGTTCATTAAATGATAATTGAGACCAAACAGATTTTCGAAAAGCCGCATGGGCATTAGAGAAAAAAGATCTATCTTGTAAGGAAAAGGTGTTTTGTAGAGGATAAGCTTCTTTGAGACCTCTTTGTTCAAGGGGGCTTGCTTGTGAAAAGGGGATTTGCCTCCCATACACTCCAGCAAGATGAGGATAAAGATCAAAAGGCTGTAATAATCGTTCAAGCCAATAAATATCTGCAGGCAAACAATGTGCACTAATCGTAATAATCAGAGGTGCCTGTGCGTTTTGGACACCCGTGTTCAAAGCACTTCCAAAAGTGAAGGAGGAGGAAGGAATGGTAATGACTTGGCAATGATGATTATTTGCCAAGGAAACTGTTCCATCCGTAGAACCTGAATCCACAACAATCACTTCTACATCTTGAACGGTTTGTAGTGAAAGCATTTCCAATAAGGCTCGTAAGCCGAGTTTTTCATTTTTTGTTCGAATAACAAGGGAGCAACAAGGCATATTAGTGATGATATTGTTCCCACAGTTTTGTACAGATATTTTTCATAGTATTCCAATCTGTAGGTGAAACTTTTTTCTCAAACCATTGAAAAAGAAAATCCGCACAAGAAATAGAAGTTTCTCTTTGAAGAGTTTCTGGATCAGGAAGAGCTAAGAAGGTAAGAAGCGTGACGATTTCAACACGTTTTTTTTGTTTTTCAGAGACAATTTTTTCTTGATAAATAAATTTTTTCACCAATCGTTTAATAGTGTTTTTCAGATGAAAAGGGGGATGCGTCAGATAACTTTGGCAAAAGTGTTTTACGGTTTGATCATGCAATAAGAAATGCACAAGGGTTTGCTTATAAAAAAAGTGTGCTTCTTTCCAAAAAGAAATAAGATCGACAGATAAGGGATCTTTGATTCCTAATTTGATTTCATAAGCAGCATGAATGAGAAGGTGATTTGGTGACAAAGTTGTATCTTGCAATAATTGTATTTGTTGTTTTTGATAGGAAGAAGTGTAGAGTTTCTGATCAATCAAATAGACGATACAGGCAGCAATAACGGCTTTGCTTAATTGAAGAACCATCATTCTTTGTTCTTTTTCAGAAAAGGGTTGTTGTTTAAAAAAAGAATCTGGTGTGAGTTCGAGAAAACAAATAAGGCGGTTCCAGAGCTGGATGCTTTGTTCTTTATCAGAAATTTTTTTAGAAGAATATAATGGAATTTTTTTAAGAAAAGAAGAAGAACCAAATAAGAGCTGGCTTTGTTGAAGGTCGACAGCAAAAACACTCAATGGGATGTGAGAGAGATTTTTTTCGCGAATAGCTCCAAGATCTACAAAACGTATTCTTTGTTGTTTTGCAAGTTGTACGGCAAGAAGATCAAGTTTTCTTTTCTGCAGATGGCGCTTCGTTATTAAAAGAAGATCGTAATCGTTGTAAGGAAGAAAATGATCATGTTTTTTAATGATGCTTCCTTCTCCACGTCCAAATCCACCACAAAGTAGAATTCCTTTGAGATTATTTTTATATGTTTGACAAAGTTTCTGTGTAATAGCGTCAAGATCTGTCAGGATTTTTTGTTCAACCTCAGGCAAGTCTGGCACAAGATAGCGGGGCATAGGGGGATTTTTTATCTTCCATCAAAACGAAAGAGATATAAGATTGTTTTGATAATTATTTCTACATCAAAAAAGAAAGAACGATGTTTGAGGTAATATAAATCATATTCAAGTTTCTTCTTGCTTTCTTCTGCAGAACTAGCATACATATGAAGTTGTGACCAGCCTGTTAAACCAGGAGCAATACGATAGCGTTCATCATAAAAAGGAATTTGTTTTGCGAGTGCAGAAGAAAGATGGGTTTGTTCTGGTCTTGGACCAACAAGACTCATAGTGCCGTTGAGAAGATTGAAGCATTGAGGAAGTTCATCAAGTCTTGTTTTTCGTAAGAATTTACCCATGGAAGTAATGCGCTTGTCATACGGATTCGTCCATGTATTTGTGGGAGTTCCTTTTATCATCGTTCGATATTTATAAAGAATAAACGGTTTTCCTTGTAAAGAAAGGCGTTCTTGTGTGAAGAAAATAGAACCTTCATCACTAAACTTGATGAGAAGTGCAATAAGAGGAAACGTTGAAAGAAAAACAATCCCAATCAATACACCAAATAAAAAATCAACAGCACGTTTGAGAGCTAAAGAAAATAAATTACTATTTTGTGTATTTTGTAAGAACCACCACTCCGTCACGCTTTCTAATGGAATAATACGGAAGTATTCTTCACAAAAATAATAGCAAGATACGATTGTTGCTCCTTCTTGGTGATAGTGTTTAATTTTTTTGAATTGAGTATCAGTGAGATGGACAATATCTGGAAGGATGATCCAAGGATTTTTTTTTGGTAGAGTAAAAGAATTGTCTGTTTCGAATTGAGTTAGAGGAAGAGAAGTAAAAAAAGTGAAGGAAGAATTGTGATACGGTTTGGTTTCTAAGAATTGTTTTGAGATTTGTGGAAGATCAAGAAAAATTACAGGAGTTTGCATGCGTTTTTGAAAAAGGAGTCGTAAGGACAACATCCAAAAAAAGATGATACTAAAGGTGATCAGTTGGAATATTAATAAAAATCTTCTTGGAGTAATAAGAAGATTTTTTTGTGCATAAAATATCCCAATTGCAATGATGGTATTGAGAACAATAATAGTGAAAAAAGCAACAAGAAATTTTTGCATTGATCGATGGTAACAGAGATCAAATAAATGGAAAAAGTAAAAAACGAAAATCCAAAAGAAAAAAATAACAGAAAAAAGGGATAAATGTTCTGACCATTGTTCTGGAGAAAAGTTTTGTTGATAACGTAAGGAGATGGTAAGAAAAAGACCAATATAGAAAAAACATATTGATGGAAGAAAAAGAAGAAAAAAGTATGAAAGACGTTTTGCTTTTAGAGTCATATTCAATCACGTTTCATTTTAAGGTTTTTCAAAAAAGCTTCCACAGATTCTTTACTGTTCGGATCTTTTTTTAGGAGGCGTTTGGCAATATATTCCGCATTTTCATCATCTCCAAGAGAAGCATAGATAGCAGCCAAAGTTGGATAATGTTCAAGTTTGTCTGGAAAAGTTGTAATCATTCGTAAGTAGAGAATTGCTAATTTTTCAGAGTCATTTCTTTGAAGATAGTAATCAATAAGCCAATAGTAGATGTTTTCATCATCTATTTGCAGATGATGGTCAAGAGCTTTATAAGTATAATAAGCGGCCTCATCTTCTTTATTTTGATTAAAATAGTAAGAGGCAAGAACCCAGAGAAGTTGTGGATGGGATGGAGCAATTTGTAATCCCTCTTCTGCAATACGAATAGCTTCATCTGTATTGCCTTTTTTTTCCTCAATTTGGGAAAGAAGGAGAAAAGACTCAACACGATTTGGTGCGAGTGTTTTGACCATCTGAATTGAATCAAATGCCCCGATGTCAACAGGAATATTTTGAAGATCAGCAATCATGATGTAGATCACTGCATACTCATACCAGTATTTTGCACGAAGAGGATGTTCTTCTGTTGTTTTTTTATAGGAAGATAAAAGAGAGGATTGAAGTGAATCATTGATAACAGCTTCTTCTATATCATGTTCTATTGCAAAATCGAGTAAGTCGTAATAGACCTTTGATGACAGGTGTGGGTCAAAAATAAAACCATGAGATCCTATTTGTTTAGAGATTTCAGCTGCTTTCAACCAGTCGTCCTCCATTGTTGTGTAAGCATTTTTTGCGATTATAAGATCTTTTATAAAGGGGATATAACAGGCAGTGATCATCATAGCGACACCCAAAAAAATAAGTATCGGAATCATGATGGTAAGAAGTTTCGGAAGTTTAATGTGAGAGTTTGTTTGTTTTGGTTCAGAGAAAAAAAGCGCAAATGTAACAAGGAAAATAAATGTTAAATATCCCGAGAATACATCAAAGCTGAAAACGATTTGTGTAAGGTAAGCGAGAAATCCACCAAATAATAATGCGGAGTCTTTCTTGTCTAAATCACCCCCTCTCCATGAGAGAAGAAGTGATCGTCCAATGAAAATTAGAAATACCGTAAAGAAAATGAGTGTGAGTATGCCTCCTGTGGTTAGAATTTCTAAAAAAGCATTATGTGGTTTGTCAGGCCACACAGTCGCTTCCTCATAAAGATTAGGATTGAAAAAAGTATCTGAAATGATGTAGAAGTTTTCATAACCAACACCAAGGATTGGATTTTCTTTCCATCCTTCTATTGCCATATTCCAGTAATAGAGTCTTTGTGCAGATGTTGTTGAATCAAAATGTGTAATGCGATAGGTAAGTGTTTTTGTTGAAGAGGTTGTTCTTAATATTCCAAATAAACCAATTCCAAGAATGAGGATTCCTGCTGTATAGATCAAGAGCCTTTTTTGCTGCATCCAATTTTTTTTTTGAAGAAAAAAGACGGCTGTTGTAGATGCAAGAATACCAACAATTATTCCAATAAACGCTCCACGTGTTCCAGAAACAAGAAGACCTAGAAATAGAACAATGGAAAGAATCCGGTAAAACCAAACCGATCTTGTTGAAAAAGTTTGGATGGAAAGGAAGAGAGAAAAGAAGAATGGAATTACTAAAAAAGAAGCAAAATACGTTGGGTTTCCGAAAAGACTTGAGCTGCGAGGAAGATATGATTCAGAAAGAGATGGGAAGATGGATAAATATTCAAGCAATCCATACATCGCAGCACTTCCAGCTGTCAGCGCTGATATTTTTATAACAGTTAAAAAGAATGTGAATTTTTTCCATTTGAGAATAAGAAGAAGATAGAGAGTAAATATAAAAAAATGGATTTGTAAAAATAATCCACCTATTCGAATGGTCTCACCAAAAAAACTATTCCAACAATCTATACCAAGAAGAGAGGTGAAGAGTTTGGAGAAAAGAACAAGGGAAAATGAGATGAGAACCACATTTTTTATTGAAGGTCTGTTTTCTGGGTTCGTGAGCAAAAACAGAAGATAAAGAGGAAAGGCTAGATCAATAAGAAGACAGAAAGTGGTTATTTTTGTGGCTTGAAAAGGCATCCAGACCTCTGGAAAGAAGAGGAGAGGAGTAAAAAAAGCGGCAATGACAAGTCCAAAGAAAAGGTATTTTAGCCAAGAGTATTTCATAAAAAGATTAAGAAAAGCATAGCATATTTACAGGTTAGAAAAAAGAAGTCCATTGAAGAGATCGTAAGAAATGATAGAATGAAAGATACATCTCCTCTTATGAAAGACACCTCTTCTGAAAATGAATCCCTTTTTCTTTTTGCAGAAATGGGAGCAGCCCCAAAAATTGATCTTCATGGGATGTTTGTCGAGCAGGCGCTACAAGAACTTGATCAATTTCTTCACCATGCTTTTATAGAAAAAGATCAGATCGTGACGATTATTCATGGGTGCGGAACAGGAGCTTTGCAAAAAGCTGTACACACACATCTTTCAACGATTCCATTTGTTCGAGAGTATCGGTTATCAGAACGATCACTTGGAGTGACACAGGTCATTTTTGCTTTGTCGTGAAAAAGTATACGTTCGTTTAGATCTATTCTATCCCTTTGTTATTTAGCTCTTCTTTTTTAAATTTTTATGTGGCGTTCTTCCTTTTCTCAATACTCATCAGAAGAAAGTGTTTACTTCGAATCACTTATGCATTCGATTAGACAAAATGTTGATTTGCAAAAAAAAGCCTTTCAAGTACTTGAACAAACAGGTCAGAAAGAACCTTTGCTTTTGGAATCCTATCGCACTCCGCAATCCCCAACTTTTCACGGAGAAGGACCGTTTCTTTTTGATCATCTCCAATTAATCTTGCAGACACTTTTTGCCATTGCAGAAGGGTCTGTTTCTTTACTTTCCATTGAAGAGTTTCGATCCTTGAAAGGCTATGAAGGAGAAATTCAGGAATTAGAAGAAACCATTCGAGAGAATGTGGCATTTTTTGAGGTTTTTGCTCTTTGTCATGATACTGCAAAATGGTCAACGATCACCTTTTCCACAAAAGAAGGTTCACGTGGAGAAGCCATTGGTCTTTCTCTTTCACAAAAACAACATTGGGAAGAACAAGGACATCAAGAGCAGATCAAAATGCGTGAAAGATATTTAGAGCTCTATCGAAGGTTTGAAGAAGAACACCACGGAGAAACCCCAGAGCAAATACAATTTGGATTTTATCTGAGTTATGGGATCGATGTACACTATCCTGGACACGATCGCGCAATTCACAGTCCTGTTTATCATGGGTTACTTGAATGCATGGCCACCCTCTATCATTTACCTGAACAAGACATCCATTATCTTGAAGATTTGATCGCACACCATCTTGATCCCTTGCAAGATTTTACCCATGTACGCCCTGAACGAATCGCGAAATATTATCATTTCGCCAGAACAAGAGGGTATGATGCAGATGATTATCTTGATCGTCTTCAGGCGATCACGTTATTAGACGGTGTGTGTGGTTCTATTCATACAGGAGCCCATGGATCTTGGCAGGAGTTTATGCTCATACAGAATTTTTTTCGCTCAGAGCATAATTTTTTGCCAAGTCGTCGGGAAGAAAAACAAAAACATCGGGAGGAAGATGAGAAAAAAGTATTAAATCGTTATTTTCGTGAAACCGGTTTAGATGGAGTGGCTTTGATGAAATTATTAGGCTCTTCACCTGGTCCTTCTTTTGGAAAAATTTTACAGCAAATTCATCAGGCAATTTTAGGAAAAGAAGAAATGCCTTCTTTTGGCAAAACGATAGATCAAGAATTGAAAGAAAGAACAGGGAATTTTTTTCAACGTTATTTTGAGAAAGGACAATAAATATTTTTTATGCGCATGATGATGAAAGGAATCATAGAAGATCGAGGAAAGGATTATATAATGCTTGTACACGAGGGGATTGGTTACAAGATTATTCTCCCAGAGGCAGAAGTTTTTGATAAAACAGGAGAACAAAAATTCTATCTTCATGAAGTCATACGAGATGATGTTCCTACCCTTTTTGGTTTTCTTTCTCTTCAGGCATTAGAATTATTTTGGAAACTTATTTCTGTTTCTGGAGTTGGGGCAAAGAGTGCCCAGAAAATTGTGTATACAGGAAAGATTGAGGATGTTCGTGCTTCCTTACTGAGAGGGGATTTAGAATTTTTGTTAATGATTCCTGGAATTGGAAAAAAGACCGCACAGAAAATTATTCTTGAATTAAAAGGGGTTCTTGCACAAGAACCAGCAGTTGCTTCTCTTGACGGAGAAGCTCTTGAAGCTTTGATTGGTCTTGGGTATACACGCAGACAAGTAGAAGAAGTACTTGCTATGGTAGAAGCTGAGACCACAGAAGAAAGGGTCAAGATGGTATTGCGAATGCTTGGAAATAAACATTGAGTTTTGAAGCAAGTCAAAAGATTTATGTATTTTGAAGAAATAACTGATAAGGAACAATGGAGTCACTTTGTCCAAGAGCATGGTCCAAGGTCCGGAGCTTTTTTGCAGACTTGGGAATGGGGTGATTTTCAACAGATCACAGAAGGGAAGATTGTTCGATTAGGGTTTTTTGAAAAAGAACAATTAGTAGCCATTGCTCTTTTGATTGAAAAAAAACTTCCTTTTAATCAAAAATATTTTTACTGTCCAAGAGGACCACTTTGTTTTAACACGTCACTTACAGAAGTTCTTTTATTGATAAAGGATTTTCTTAGAAAAGAAAAAGCAATTTTTTTGCGACTTGAACCTCCAATAATAAATTTTTCTGTACAAGGTCTTCATGCTGTACGGATCGTTTCTCCTGCAGATACGCTTCTTTTTGATCTGACAAAGTCAGAAGAAATTCTTCTTGCTCAGATGCATCCAAAGACACGTTATAATATTCGGCTTGCTGAAAAAAAAGGAGTGAAAGCCACAATAGATGTTGTGGATTCTCTGGAAGAAGCCTGGAATCTTTTTGAGCAAACAGCTACACGCGGAGCATTTCGACTTCATGCACGATCTTACTATGAACAGATGAGAAAAAGTCTTCAGAAAAAAGAATGTCGCGTTTTTTTTGCAAAAGCTGAACAGGGAGGAGAGATTCTTGCGGTAAATATCATGATTGACCAAGGAAAGACACGAACCTATTTGCATGGTGCGTCTTCAAATCAGCACAGAGAAATGATGGCGCCTTATGTGCTTCATTGGGAATTGATTAAGGATGCAAAAAAACAGGGATTAAAAGAATATGATTGGTGGGGGATTGCCCCTAAAGGATCTGGGGAAGAGCATCCATGGGTTGGGGTGACACGTTTCAAGAAAGGATTTGGACAAGAGCAACTGTCTTATGCAGGAACATTCGATTTTGTTTGTGAAAATTGGAAATATCAGCTTTATAGTTTTTTTCGTGTAATCCTGCGTTTTCTAAGAAGATTTATTTAAAGAGGAGCAAATTCAAGGGAAAAAATAAAACAAGGTTTAAACCTTGTTTTTATCTTTATTGCTTATTCCACCACCACGCCACTTTCTTCGGAAAAAGGATCGTCTGAAAGATCACTACTTTGGAAATTGATCGTTTGTGTCAGAGCGCTTTGTGTCATCGTGTCTGTGGCTGAAAGAAAAGTTTGATTTGTGAGTTTAATAAAGTTTCCAACATCCGTGAGAGAAGGAGTTACTCCCACTTCAAAGAAAGCAGATGCTTCTGGAATAGTTTTTGGAAGAGAATCAATGCTCCAGGTAACCATTCGTGTGACAGGATTATAAGTGAGAGTTCCAATATCCGCTTGTGTATGTTCTTCCCAATTTACTGTTGAAGGAAGTGTTGTTGAGACCGTAATCGTTTTAACATCATGAAGAGCATTAGTCAGATTCCAAAATAACACGAGCTTGGTTGTTTGATCTACAGATAAAGGGAGAGATCCACTTCCTATAGGAGATCCACTTTCTGAATAATAGCGAGTCTGTGAGCTGAGTTCGAGATCAGAACTGATTTGAAAAGGAATAGGGGAAGCCTCAATGGTACGGTCCAACTCTCCCATATCTACACGGAGATGAAGACTAAATTGATCGGCTTCATCTGGGTCAAGAACTGTATACAAAGGGAGTGTGAGATCCAAAACCCCTGATTTTCCCGGTTCCAAAGAGACAAAATCTTCCACGGAAGTTTTATCCCAGGTAAGCACACGACCAGATCGACTAGCATTTTCAATACGTGCATTGGTCCAATCAATAGGGGAATAAAGAGTATCTTCCGTTTCAATTTCAAGGGAAAATTGTAAATCTTCAAGAGCTTCAGGTCCGGTATTTTCATAATCAATGGAAATACGCAGTGTTTCTCCAAGGTCTACGACTTGTGCTTGGGTTGAACCATTGATGATTATATGAAAGGCAAGGGTTCCGGCAAGAACTTCTGTTTCCATTTCACTTTGAGCTTGTATTGTTTGTTCATCATTCTCATCAAGAAATACTGTTTGAGCTGTTATTTTTTGTGAATCTTCTGCTTCAGTTGTGTATTGTCCATGAATCGTGAAAGAAGAAAGTTCTTGACCATCTAATTCTTCTTCTCTCCAAAAGATTCCATCAGCATCTTCTTTTAAGGTTGGTTCTGTGGAAGTCACTTGGAAAGAATCAGGGACAAGAAGTTGAATACCCACTTTTTCTGCTTTTTGAGCAGAAGTATTTTGAACATCAATAACATAACTGATGGAATCTCCACTGAGAGCATTTTCAGGACCTGTGAGGGCAATATTTAAAATGGATTCAGGAACCGTGACATACTGTGTTTGGATTTTTTGAAAATTGGAATGTGTGTTTGAGGGGCGATAGGTGATGAGAACTTGTAGAGTTTCTGTGGTCCCAACTTCAGATCGGAAAAGACCTCCAATCACCAAAGAACCATCAGACTCTTTTGGAAGCGTGCCAATGTCCCAGGAGTATTCTTTTTGATATTCAGGAGAAGCCTCAAGGAGAACAAAAGTATCAGGGAGATTGACCACAAGGGTCATTTGTTCTAAATCAACACGTTGAAGATTTTCATAGCGGATGGTGTAGTACACTTTTTCTCCAGCAATCACTTCTCCAGGACCTTCAATAGTGATGGACAAATCATCTCCTTCTTGAAAAATGGCTTGAGTCCAAAGAAAAAAACCAATCCAGGCAGCGGCAGAAAGTACACAAAGAACGGCAATGATTTTTAATAAGAGAGAAGTGAGGTGTGAAGATGATCGTTTTTCTAAATGAGTAAGATCTGGGATTTTTCCATCTTGCTGAGCATAGATCGTTTTGAGTTGCTGACGAATTTCTTTTGAAGATCGTTTTTGTTTGCGCGGAGGATACATACTTAATTGTGTTCAAGAAGGGTAGCAAAGAATTGGTCGGTTTGATTGATAAACGTCGCTTGGTCAACATCATGAGAAGACCAGAGAAGAGAATAAGATTCAGGAAAAAGGAAATGGACGTCGGTGGTGCGATCTAAGACGCCTGATTGTTTTTGAATCGTCAGGGTATAAGGAATGGTTTGTGAAAGACCAATAGCTTGTTTGATCTGTGAGAGAAAATCAGAAGAAAGAGCATCTGAAAGAGTGAACGGAAGACGATAGGTAAATTGAATCGTGGAAGAAGATCCAGGTTTTGTTTGAATCCAGTTTCCAAAAACGGTTTTTCCAGATTCTTCGTACATATCTGTTCCACTGCGCAGATCTCTTTGATAGGTATCTTCTAAATAGTAGAGTTCATCGTGAATTGTCCAATCTGGAGAAGGGATTTCAAAAAGGGAATCATCTGGAACAGAAAATCCACTAGCAGAAAGCAAAGTGCTTCCTTTTGGAACATAAACGCGTACATAATCAACATTGTTAACTCCAGTAAAGAGGGCTCCAGGGATTCCAAAATGCGTTCGTGTGAGAGTCAATGTATTTGTAATAACACCCTTTTTATCAATAGAAATGGTGAGATCTGCCTGTTGCCCGATAACCCCATCTGTTTTTCCTCCTCCAAGATTTGTGTCCGTAATAAGAAGATAGTCACCTGTTGTTTGTTCTATAGCTCCGCCCCATCCAAGATCAAGGACCTGTTTTTCTAAGGTATCTTGTGTGAAATAGAGTTGAACATCACGTTCACTGAATCCTTGGTTAAGAGCTGTGAGAAGAGCAAGAAAAGTATTTGCATCTCCTTGTATAAGTCGATCAACTAAGACTTCAGCCAAATCGCCAATAAAAGCTTTTGGTTGATTGACTTCTTGATCATACTCAAGCTCAACAATTTTTTGTGCTTCAAATAAAAAGTTTTCTTCATTTATCGTGCGACCATAATCATCCATCTCAACAGGACCAAGGAGTCCAAGAAGTTTTGCCACAGAAGTTGCATTGATTGCAATAACTCCATCAACGGTTGGTCCTCCTGCATCTTCATAAAAAGAAATCAGTGTTCTTGCAGAAGTAGGAAAATCAACAAACCAGTTTGCATCTTGAAATTCCCAGCGCGCATTCAATAGTTGTAGTGGTTCAGGGGCAATGAAAGATGTTTGAAGACTTCCCTGAAGATCGTAAGTTCCTCCTCCTGGAATAGTCATTTCTTCAATCTCTCCATTATGTACTTTTATTTCCGCGTAACTTCCCATAAAACCTCCGGTGGGACGTAGTTCAGTATTGTTTTGAAAAATAAGCAAATAACGTTTTGATCCATCTGCTCCGAGGATTGTAGAAAGCATTTCACTGAATTCAAGAAATTCTTCTACAGAAGAAGACAGAACAGGTAATCGCGTTTCGAGCAAGGTAAAAGTTGCTTGTTGTGATTCTGGAATGCGAGAAATATCGACTTGTGAAAGTTCTGAAACAGCGGTCTGTATATGAGGGAGCGCAGCTTCTACGGCTTGTGAAAAAAGCGCAAGGCGGGAAGTGGTTGTTGGTTGAAGTTCTTGATTCATAGTCTCAAGACCTTCGCTAATACGAAGTCCTGCCAACGAAAGAGATTCTCCTATTTGGATAAGGTGTTGTCCTGTTTGATAACTTGCGTGGGTTGCCGGAAGGGCAGATAAAATAAGAGAAGTTCCTGTACCTAATTCTTGGATTTTTTCTTTTGCTGAAGTAAATTGAGTGGAAGCACGAAAGAAAGATTGATTCGCATCTGCAACACTAAATCCAAGCATGTGGGTGGCTCCTGTTTCAAAAAGGGAAAGACCTTCTTGTCCGAAGGTAGTAACTTGTTTTTGTGTATGTCGAATTTCTTGCATCAGATTCATGGCATGCAAAGGGAGGACAAAAGCAAAAGAAACAAGGACAAAAGCCCCTATTGCTCGGTGCCATCCTTGTGGAAGAGTGAGGAAGGGAAGAGAAAAAGAAGGAATTTTTATTTGAGGAAAAGAGATTTGTGGAAAATGAAATGAGGGAAAGCGGAAAGCCTGTGCAGGAGTGATTGGCATTTGTTCACACGCAGAATTGGTAAGATCTTCAAAATCAACAACATCTGCTTCTTCTTCTCCTTCTGTTTCAGGAAAATCGAAATATGCGAAAATGTTTTCAGGAAGAACAATAGATTTTTCTTGAGGAAGAATTTTTTGAACTTCTGCTTTTTTCCTCAAGAAAGAGAAAGAAGGAAGAGCTATAAGGTGCCACCAAGGGATCTGTTCATTTGTAGCTTCTTTGAGTTGCATGGCAAGATCTTCACTTTCGAGGGTGACATCTGAAAGGGGAGCGGGTTCCCATGTCCATTCTGGAAGAACAGATGGTAAAAGTGGAGCTGTTTCTAAAAAATTGACGAAGGTTGAAGGTTGCTCTTGTAAATCGAGAAACTCTTGAGGGCTTGGAACAAGATCGGCAAGGTGAATCACAAAAGGAGAAAGAGTATGTGATTCCATGAGTTGAATTTCTGGTTGAAAAGAAGAAGAACGGAGTGTTTGCAATTGTGTAGGAAGACCGCGTGCAAGTGTTTCTGTCATTTGAAGGGCTGTTTTGCGACGGGCAAGTACTTGTTTTATACGAGAAGATTCGAGTTTTTCTGTAATGCAAAGACGTTCAGGACGATGATTCCGTTTTGTCTTTTTTCTTTTTCGAAGAGGTTTATGAGATCCAGTTGGCATATCCATGCATGATTGCAAGAGCCATTTTGTTCCAAGAGAATTTTTTTACACGTTCATATCCTCGAGAAATAAGTTGTGCACGTAAGTCTTTTTGTGTAAAAACAGATTCCATGCTTTTCACCATGTCCTCAATATCATAGGGAGAAAAATAGAGAGCAGCTTCTCCAAGAATTTCTGGAAGTGAGGAGGTGTTTGAGGCCGCAACAGGAACTCCTGCTTGCATGGCTTCAAGCGGAGGTAAGCCAAATCCTTCTTCAAGAGAAGGGAAAAAATAAAGAGCAGCAGAGCGATAAAGATTTTTGAGTTCATGATCTGAAGGACTCATGACAAAGTGAACAATATCTTTTGGAAGATCTAATTCTTCGACTTCTTGTTTGAGTCTTTGATAAAAAATATCTTCACGGCCTGCGAGAACAAGATGAACTTCAGGATGAGTTTGATGAAAAAAAGAAAAAGCGTGAAGAAGCGAAAGCAGATTTTTATGAGGATAAGCATTTCCGACGTAAAGAAAATAAGGAGCCTGGAAGGGAAGAGGTGGTTTTGTCTGATTTTGAGAATCTTCTTCCCAATTCATGACTCCTTCGTAAATAACATCGATTTTGTTTGGATCAAGAGAAGGAAAGTGTTTGAGAAGACTACTTTTTGTGTATTCTGAAACAGCGATGATTTTTTTTGCTTTTTTGAGAGTTCGTTTAAGCACGACTCTATATCCAGCACGTTTAAGCATGTATACCAATGGATGACGTGTCGTGGCGTGTGCAGAACGTGGTTGTTCAAGCATGATCAGATCGTGAATCGTGACAACAAAAGGGGTATGAAGATTCAAAGGAACATTCCAATGGGGGAAATGAATGAAATCAAGCTTTTCTTGATCCATCAATTCAGCTAAAGAAATTTGTTCCCTGAGTGTATACCAGTGAACATTAGCGAGACGTTTTTCAAAGTGGGGATTTGTCAGGTGACAGTCTTCAAAATTTTCTTTTTTGAGAAACAAAACATAGCGGTTCTGATGATCAATCGTTTGCAGTTCGCCAATGAGCTGCTCGACATATCTTCCTAGACCGCCTCCACCCACCCGAGGGCCGTACATACGTGCATCAATTCCGATGTTCATGAACTAATTATAGCAAAAAAAAGAGAGTAGCGGTGGGGTTCTATCCACAACAGAAAATATAAAAAGAAAAAACAGTTTACTTATTTTGGTAATTTTACAAGGGAAGAGAAGAGCTTTAAGGTTTGTTCAGCGGTTTGTTTCCAGGAAAACATTTTGGCACGTTCCAAGCCTTTTTGTATGAGTTGTTCTTGGAGCTTTTGTGACGCAAATAATTGTTCAAGAGCAGAAGTACAATCTACGGAAGAAAAAGGATCTATAAGAAGTACTGCTTCTCCTGCGACCTCAGGAAGGGAAGAGGTGTGGCTTGTAATAACAGGTGTTCCACAAGCCATGGATTCTAAAATAGGAAGTCCAAACCCTTCATACAAGGAGGGCCAAAGTGTTACCGTGGCTTGACGGTATAAAGAGGCACGATCTTGATCACGGACATAACCAAGCACACGTACCCACTTGCTTACATCAGGTTGTCTTAAACGATGTTGAAGAGCTTCAGATTTCCATCCCCAATTTCCTGCAAGTACAAAATCCATTTCATCTCCTGTTCGTTCCCGATAGCTTTTCATGGCTTCAATTGTGGCAATCAAATTTTTTCGAGGTTCAAGAGTTCCAACAAATAGGGCAAATCGTTTTGGGAGACGATACCGTGAACGAATCCCGTGGTCACTCGGGTGTTGATGCGGAGAAAATTTTTCTTCAAGTCCATGAGGAATTACCTGAATCTCTGAATGAGGTTTCTGAAAAAAGTATTCAACATCTCGTTTTGTACTTTCCGAAGGAGTAATAAGATGTGTTACTTGGGAGATTTGTTGATTTGGTCGCAGTAATCTATGCCACCATTGCATTTTTTTAGAATAGAACGAAGGGAAAATTTTCCAAGATAGATCGTGGATTGTTAACACGGTCGGAATATCTTGAGGAAGAATGGTGTAGTTGAGATTTGGAAGAAAGAGAAGATCAACCGGTTGTTGAATAAGTTGCGGAAGTGTTGGACTCTTAAGGAGCATGGCTTCGAGTTTAAGAAGTTTATTTGGAAGAGGAAGATGGATGCACTGGATTCGATGATTATGTACATGACCCGGAAAGAGAACCTCTTGTTCAAGGGGTTTTCTTCCTGCAGAAAAAAGAAGATAGTGATTTGTTTGATCTAAATCAAAAAGGGCGCGGAGCAACTGAATCGTATAGTGCCCTACGCCACTTGGATGGGATTGTGTGAGGTGTCGAACATCAACAAGGATGGTCATACAAAAATTTAGTCATTCCTTTCATGTTCCTCCCAAGCTTTTTTTACAAAGTTTTCCATGTTTTTCTTAAATTGGCTGATGCCAAAGGTTTGTGCATGCGCACGGATTTTTTCAGGATCATAACGTGAATCATCAAATCGAATCAGATGGTCAGCGAGTTCTTCCCAGCTTTGTTCATCAAAAAGTTCACCAGACAATCCTTCAATCACGGTTTCTGTAGCTCCTCCTTTTCGGTAGGCAATCACTGGTCGACCTGCAGCCATGGATTCAACAGGGGTGATGCCAAAATCTTCTTCCTGCGGATGAATAAAGGCTTTTGCATTAGCATACAAAATCGTCCGTTCTTTATCAGAAACACGTCCAAGAAATTCAATGTTCTTTCCAGCACGTTTACGCAAGTTTTCTTCAACAGGACCTGAACCAAAGATTTTTAATGGAATTCCTGTGCGATTACAGGCTTCTACTACAAGATCGAAACGTTTGTAGGCAACAAGGCGTCCTCCTGTAAGGAAATACGTTTTTGGTTTTGTGGAAAGAGAAAATTTTTCAACTTCAACCGGAGGATAAATTACTTCACTCTCACGACGATAATATTTGCGAATGCGTCCTTTTACGGTATGTGAATTTGCAATAAAGCGGTCTACACGATCTGCTGCTTGCTTATCCCACAAACGGAGATAAGAAATGGCAGGAGGAAGCAGAGATTTAATAAATCGTGGCATGCGCAGTTCCTCAATATAACTATGTGTATCTGACCACAGATAACGTGTAGGAGTGTGACAATAGCAAACATGTAACGCTTCTGGGCGTGTGATGATTCCTTTCGCAAAAGCACTTGTACTGGAAATCACAATGTCATACTTACGAAGATCATACTGTTCTGTGGCTGTGGGCATGAGCAAGATGTACCACTGATATTTTGAACGAGCAAAAGGGAAGCGTTGAAGAAAGGAAGTGTAAATCGTTTTTCCGTGAAAACGAGGAAGTTTTTCAGAATCAAAAAAAAGCACATGCGTCGGAGCCTGTGGCCAGATGGTTTGAAGGACTTCAAGGACTTTTTCCGCTCCGCCATCTTGGATCAAATAGTCGTGCACAAGAGCAATTTTTGGGACAGACACAAGAAAGATTGAAGAAAGCGCGATTTTGTCGCGCCCTCCTAATTAATATGCTTTTTTAAGTAAGACCACCAGTGGTGTTTTCATGAGCAAGTAAAGGTCTAGCCAAGGACTCCAATGCTCAATGTAATAGGTATCTAACCGGACTTCGTCCTCAAATGCAAGCTCAGCTCGTCCACTGGTTTGAGCCATGCCTGTAATACCAGGTTTAATGGTGAGGACTTTTTTATGATGAGGCTTGTATTGAGCTACTTCTTCTGGGAGGTGCGGTCGAGGTCCTACAAGGGACATACGACCTATGAACACAAGATAAAACTCAGGAATTTCATCTAAACTGAACTTACGGATAAATTTTCCTACACGTGTAACACGAGGATCATCCTTCAATTTAAAAAGAGGGGTACCTTCTCGTTCATTTCCGTACTTTTTAACAAAAGCCTCATCAAAGCGATATTTGTGAGCATCTTTGATCATGGAACGAAACTTAAAATAATGAAAAGGTTTTCCCTCTTGTCCTACACGAAAAGATTTTGTGCCATCTGGATAACGAGAAAACAAGATACGTCCCGGTTGTTCAATGAAAAGCGCGATCGCGACCAAAATTTGGATTGGAAGAGTGCAAAGAATTAAGAGAAAAGAAACAACAATATCGAAGAAACGTTTGTAAATGGCTCCCCATCCATCAAGAGGAGTTTTTTTCACTTCAATAATTGGAATACCTGCATAGGTATGAATATGAGAACGTCCGACAGCAGAGGCAAATAAATCTGTGGCATAACGAAACCCAAGATGTTCTGTGTCTGTGAATTGAAGAAGGGCAAGAGTCATGGTTTTTGTGGCCTCAGGATCTACCAGAATAATTTCATCAATCTTGTCTGCTTTTTTCATTTTTAAAAGAGTTTCTTTTGCAGAAGTGGAAAAAACAGCAAAGTGAGCAACAACAGAGAATCCTAAACGGGCTTTGGAAGAAAACAATTCCATAAGAGCTTTGCCAGTACTTGTTTCTCCAATAAGGGCAATACGATGAACACCAATACCATACCGTAATAAAGAGCGTTGAAGTCCGCGAATGACTAAGCGGGCAAGAGTGACAAAAAAGATGGCAAGAAGCCATGCAGCAAGAGCGATAAACCGAGAATCAAAAAGGACACGTGAAAAAAATGAAATAGCAAACACCACTGCCATGGAAGCAGAACACGCAAGAACAATACGACTCAATTCATTGGAAATGGATTTGAGCCGTGTGGAATAGAGACCTGCAATGGCAAAAACAAGAACCCAGAGAAGAGAAATAGGGATGAGGAAAGAGAGATAGTGTTCAAGAGAAAGATCAAAGATAACAGCGCGGTATTGCGTGAAAAAAGGATGGAAGCGCGCATAATAAGCCGTGGTCCCTGCTGCAAGAAGGGCAAGGAGATCTAAGGGAACACGTAGTAATGTAAAGGCAAGTTCTGATCTTTTCATAATGATTCCATACTATCAAAAACTTTGTGCAAAGGCGAGTAAAACAAAAACTACCGGATAAATTCCGGTAGGCTTTTGTTGTCTTAGGAAATGTCTGTAAGCCGAATTTTGTCTACCCTCAAATTAAACGAGGGGAGATGACCATCTATCTAGCCCTCTCGTTGCCGAGAGGATCAAGCGAACGACCAAATTTGCTCTTGCACCAGAAAGGGTTTACCACGCTTCCATGTCACCATGGAGCGAGATGTGTAGCCGACAAGTCGACACCACATCACTTTTCACGTTTTGTTCCGCAAGCGGAACGAGTATTGTCTCTGTGGCATCCTGTTTTCTCACTGAAGAGGAAACAAGATCCCGCCTAAGCGGGACTTTCCCTAGGCTTTGAATCAGGAATCAGGGAACGAACAAATCCAATTCCTCGAGTCCAGATGCTTATACCCGGTCGCCGTTAGCGACTTTCTTTTTCCTTCCTTCTTGCGAAGGAAGAGGTGTTCGGACTTTCCTCGCGTTTGCATTGTTCAAGACGTTGCAAACCCGTAGTCATCCGACACTCCTAAGACAACAAAAAGGTTATCAAAAATCAGGAAAAATGTCAATGTAGGATCCCCGAAGCTGAATTCAAAATGCGTCAGCATTTTGTCTTTTCGTTATTTCGCCTAACGTTTGCGTGTATGCGATGTTTGCCGTAGCGTAGCGGAGGCAAATGTGGGTGAAAGAAATTGCGCCTCCATTAAAATTAAGAATCGCAATTTTCTTTTCCGTTTTGGGCGAAGGGCAGAGGGGAATTAAAGGGGTGAATGCCCGTAGCCCAAAACTCCTTATCCATTACAACTACTCAATGTTGACTTTAGTTGAAAGATTTAATTTATTAATAAAATTTTTTTTCATTTTGTTATTTATCGGTGAATACCACCAATCGTTTCGAATAACTTTTAGAAATTTTATCCCAAACTCCTATACAAGTGATGAGATTAAGGTGATCCTTGTCATCGTCTGATGTAAATACATCTGATGCATACTCATCTTTATCGTATGTTCGTATTTCACGTACAACGAAAGTGGTAATCATCCTATTTTCGTCTTCCACAAAGATCTTATCCCCTTTGCGTAATTCATGTAAATGACTAAATACCGCCGGTATATTATTTATCCAATCATAGTGCCCTGCAATAACGGCGGTGCCACTCTCTCCAGGGCGTGATCCGAGACTATACCAGACTACCTCGTCAGGGTCTTTGGGCGTATCCATTGCCCCGTCAGATGTAAGACCCACAGGAATAATAGCAGCATCGACATTAATTCCTGTAATTTTCAAACGCACTGGCAACCCAATACTTGTTTGTTCTTGATTTGAGAAAGCTGTAACATCTTCAGTAAGCAATACCGGACTATCTTGGGCAACAACATTTCCAACAAGTAGTGTTGAGATACTCTGGATTATGTTTTTTGGAATAAAGGAGAAAAGTAACACTACAAAGAGAGCAAACCCCAAAAGGAAAGTTGTTAACCATGTTCGTTTTGATAAGATTTTTGACCGCATAAATTTTGTAATAAGTTCTTGACCATAAATGCCAGACAAACTCTTGCCTGGCATTTGCTAATTCATTCTTTCTTATGCTTAGGCTAAGATGTCTGTTTTCTTCGAGAAAAATAGGATAGGATTAAAATGCCAAAGATGCCAGATAGTATAACACCATACCATGGAATATTTTTTTCATCTGCATGAAGTCCGGTATTCGGTAGTTTGGGTACAACCGTATCGGGCGTAGGAACGACGGGGCTCACAATAACAGTGGCAATTGCGTTGTCTCTCGCTATTAAACCATTAGCCTCTCCGCTCGCGGTGATAGTGTTAACTGTGGTTTCGGTGAGGTTTGTCTGGCAGGTGTATGTCCATGTCTCAGCAGGGTCAAGTTTTGAATCATTATTTGCATCTCCGGAAATATAATTCACTGGGCCACACTTATTATCGGTGAGTTGAACATTGCTTAATGGCTCTGTTCCTGGGTTGGTGACTTTATTGGTGTAAGTAACTATTCCTCCATCGGCTGGTAAAGTCAGCGGGCTTGGAACTTTTGTTACATGAATCAAAGGTGGCACTACTGGAATGCCGACAATAACTGTAGCATTTGCGATATCAGTTGCGCTTATGCCATTAGCCCATCCGATCGTAGTGACTATGTTTGTGTGAGTTTCAGACAGCGTCGTTGAACAGGTGTATACCCATGTTTCAGTCACATCAAGTTTGTTGTCACTATCCGTGTCCCCGGAAACGTGGACAATGGGACTGCAGGTATCGCCGACCATTGTTATATTACTTACCGAAACAGTTCCTATATTGGTAAGCGTGTAAGTGTACTTTACCGAACCGGATCCATCCGGCAAAGCCAAAGGACTTGGCACTTTCACCACATCAATGAGAGGTGGAACAGGTGTAGAATACGAACTGCCGCCGCCACCACTGCTAGGCGCAATATCGTTGTTAGTGACAGTACAGGTCTTAATATCACCTAATGCAAGAGTGATTGTCCCGTCGGTGGCACAATCACCTCCAATAACAGATGTATAGTTAGAGTTAGGAGTTTCAGAAACCGTATGTGATCCTATTGTGAATGTATTTGCAACTCCTGATGTTACGCTACCACTATCAACAAAGAGAGGGAAATCAGCAATTACCTTAGTTCTACCATTATCATTGATGATAATTTTGTTTACGATGAGTTGAGGCGCGATATCATTGTTGGTAATAGTACAGGTTTTGGTTTCGCCTGCCAAAATAGTTCCCGAACAATTACCGGAACCTGTTTGTAAATAGCCAGCGGGAACGACCGGCTCTGTTACTGAATAAGCGCCAGCATCAAGAGTAACATCCACACCAGCTCCAGAACCGGCGAAAGCGCTTGGAGACACATTCGTACCAGTGACATTAAGAGTAAAATCAGAAGCAACTGCCGTGCCACCATTGTCGTTGATTACTGTTTTGATGACATGAAGAGTTGCGGTGAGTGGAACAACCACGTTGTCATTATTGGTAATTGTACAAGTTGCAGTATCACCAGCCTCAAGTGTGATTGAAGATCCGACAACTGGCGCGCCACCGTTTTTTATACAGCTCCAAGATGAAGCCGTGTACCCGGCAGGACCAGCTGATTCAGATAAAGTATAAGCTCCAGCAACAAAAGTACCACCACTGACTACATCGGTAGAGCCTGCAGCGCCAGGGCCGGAAATCGAAGTCGGTCCGGTAGCTGTTAAAGTCCAATCTGATTCAACAGCCGTACCGCCATCATCATTAACTACAATTTTATCAAGTGTAAGGCTTGTCGGAACGGTAATTTCTGTATTGTTTAATGTAACCGCGCCGGTACCATTATTTTCAGCGTCAGCCAATAACCTTCCCATAATAGTTGAGTTGCCGCTATCAGTGATTGAAGCCTCAGCCATGGGTCAGTCGTAAATCCTGTGGAGTGACCAAACAAAAAGAGATATCCTATTAGAGATATCTCTTTTTGTTTGACCTATGTCCCAACCAATCACTACA
>Ga0076263_113_pt1 | contig 31189 bp, 26 predicted proteins | sample RifGroF2_FD_67932 | JGI IMG/M metagenome (GOLD analysis project Ga0076263, IMG submission 67932) | Parcubacteria (Uhrbacteria) bacterium GW2011_GWF2_40_263
TCAAAATGGATGTCAAACATAGAATGACGATCCTCGGGAATATTCTCCGGAAGAAACCAAGCCAGCTCATCCATTTTTTCTGGTTCTCCAATACACACCTGTAAAGGATTTACTTTAACCGCAAAAAGCACTGCGACCCAATGTGTTTTAATGCCATGATTATCCCGAATAACATTATGTGTTGTGACATGTACGAGTTCATCTGGAACAACTCCATATTCCTCGTAAATCTCTCGTCGAACAGCTTCTTCAAATGTTTCTCCAAATTCCATGGATCCTCCACCGCAATCCCAACATCCTTGTTCATCTCGACATTTTGCACTTCTCCTATGCAACAACAAATTTCCTTTTCCATCGTGACAATAAAAAACAACATTCACTCCAATATAATCAATTCCACGTTTAACATCTTGAAGATTTATTTGTTCGTTCGTCATATCTGTTTTATTACATTTTATCACGAACCCAAATATACCGTGGATTGAGTCCGTCACTTAGTGACAAAATCCGTCACTAAGTGACGGATAAAAAATTATGAGGCTCCGCAACATTTCTTATATTTCTTTCCAGATCCACAAGGGCATGGCTCATTGCGTCCAACACGTTCTTTCTTCTCCCCTTCTTGTACCGCTCGAACAACGGGATTCTGTCCAGTGGTCTTTTGTGCCCCTGACATTTGCATGCCAATCCGCCTGAGAAGAGATTTATTGATAAGCTCCTGTTGTGCCTTCATGTTTACTGCATACTTTGCCTGCTTGAAAAAGGAATACACGATCTCTGCATCGATGGATCCAAGAAGTGAATGGAACATGTGGTATGACTCTTTTTTGTATTCAACAAGAGGATCGCGCTGTCCATATCCACGAAGTCCAATTCCGTGTCGCAAAGCTGTCATCGCAGCAAGATGATCTATCCAAAGAAGATCAATCGCATGAAGCATTACTGCACGTTCAATATTCTGTAATACTTTTGCATCCTGAAAGATCCCCTCAATCTTCTGATATTCTTCATTCACAATTTTCATGATCGTCTCAATAATAACTGTTCGTTGTTCTGCAACATTTGCTTTATCTTGACTTGTCTCAAAAGTAACTTCAGAAAGTTTTGTTTTTTGTTCAACAGAAAGTGGAATGATTGTTTGCAAAGTTTCGGAGATTTCTTTTACATCCCAATCTCCTTTTGTTTTCTTGTTTTCAATTTCTGTTGACTCTCCTGTATGGAAAAAAACCACTTGTTCAATTTCGTTTTCTATTAATCCAAGAATAGTGTCTTTGAGTTCTTCTGGTTTCTCTCGATAAATTTCGAGGATTTGACGACGTTGTCCATAAATCACTTCACGATGTTTATTAAGAACATCATCATACTCGAGCAAGTGTTTTCGAATATCAAAATGATGTCCTTCCACGCGCGTTTGAGCTTTTTCAATTGCATTAGATACCATTTTATTTTCAATCGGCATGTCATCTGGAATACCCAATTTATCCATCATTCCCTTCACACGATCTGATCCAAAAATACGCATGATGTCATCTTCCATGGAAACATAAAACTGTGTAGATCCAGGATCTCCCTGGCGCCCAGAACGTCCACGAAGCTGATTATCAATACGCCGAGATTCATGACGTTCCGTGCCAATCACATGCAAACCTCCCAATTTTTTTATTTCTTCTGCTTCTTCCTTAGAACAAGGATTTCCTCCAAGAACGATATCGACCCCACGACCAGCCATGTTTGTGGCAATAGTCACGGCTCCAACCTTACCGGCTTGCGCAATAATTTCTGCTTCACGCGCATGATTTTTTGCATTCAATATTTCATGCTTAACTCCCTCTCTCCTGAGTAATTCACTTAGGAGTTCATTTTTCTCAACAGACACTGTTCCAACAAGAATCGGTTGTCCCTTTTCTTGAAGCTCTTTTATTTCACGAATAACCGCTTTGAATTTTCCTAGTTCACTTTTATAAACACGATCATTCAAATCATGACGACAAATAGGAAGATGCGTAGGAACTTCTGTAACTTCCAATCCGTAGGTATTAGCAAATTCTTCCGCCTCTGTAATGGCTGTTCCGGTCATTCCAGACAATTTATTATACATACGGAATAAATTCTGAAACGTGATTGTTGCTAATGTTTGACTTTCACGTTTAATGTCCACACCTTCTTTTGCTTCAATGGCTTGATGAATTCCTTCTGAAAAACGACGACCAGGCATCAATCGACCAGTAAACTCATCAACAATGATGATTTCTTTGTCTTTGATGACATAATGGACATCAAGTTGATACAACGCTTTTGCGCGAAGCGCTGAATCTGCATAATGTTGAAGGTTTCCTGCATCTGTAGCATAAAGATTTTCAATTCCTAGTGCTTTCTCAATCTTATGTATTCCGGATTCTGTAAGAGTTGCCGTGCGCATTTTTTCATCAATGTTGAAATCTTCATTTTCAATTAACTGCTTAATAATGTGAGCAAATTGAACATATAATTTGTTCGATTCTTCTGCTGGAGCTGAGATGATAAGTGGCGTGCGCGCTTCATCGATCAAGATAGAATCGACTTCATCGATGATGGCATAATGAAGTTCGTCACGCATGACACGCTCTTCCATCTTTGGAGCCATGTTATCTCGAAGATAATCAAATCCAAACTCGTTATTTGTTCCGTAGGTAATATCTGCTTTATAGGCTGCAGAACGATGTTCTGCAGGATGAAGATAATCCGTTTGCACTTTGAAAGATCCAAGAGTGTCGCGTTCTTCATCTACTTTTTGTTCTTCTTTGCTCCCCTCTTTCAAGAGATATTCAGGATCATAAAGAAAAGCTCCATCATGCTGAATGCAGCCAACAGTAAGCCCAAGAGCATGATAGATTTGTCCCATCCAAACAGTATCACGACGAGCAAGGTAATCATTCACTGTCACCACATGGACTCCTTTTCCTGTCAGAGCATTTAAATAGATTGCACAAGTGGAAGTGAGAGTCTTTCCTTCTCCCGTACGCATCTCAGCAATGCCTCCACGATGAAGCACAATTCCCCCCATAAGCTGAACATCAAAATGCCTTTGTCCAATTTGTCGTTTTGCTACTTCACGTACAACAGCAAAGGCTTCACAAAGAAGATCATCCGTTGTCTCACCTTGTGCAAGACGATCTTGAAATTCTTTTGTTTTTCCGTAGAGCTGTTCGTCTGAAAGCTGTGCCACAATGCTTTCAAAAGCATTAATTTTCTCAACATCTTTTCGAAGACCTTCCAATACCTTTTTGTTTGGATCACCAAAAAACTTTTGATAGAGTTTTTGCATACAGGCAAAATTATGCGTCTTTTTTTGAAAAATTGCAACGAAGATCCTTTGATATTGACAATATTATTCCATTATAATAAGGTTTCCTCGTTACTGCACCGGCGTAGCTCAATTGGTAGAGCAGCGGATTCCAAATCCGAAGGTTGCGGGTTCAACCCCTGTCGCCGGTGCCATTCTTCTTTTCTGTCCCTGGGTCACTCCTGGGGCTTTTCTTTTATAAAAGGCTTTTTTCGGTTTTATCTAGCAATATCTAGCGAATACCTTGACAAAATCGTCATTTTCTTGCATACTGCTTAGTTCATTCTTTGTGGGGGGCTAGCTCAGCTGGTAGAGCACCGGCCTTTTAAGCCGTGGGTCGTGGGTTCGAACCCCGCGCCCCCCACCATCAATTCCTCCTCGTGTACGACACATGAGGAGGTTTTCTTTTTATTTGACAAAATGATTATTTCGAGAAAATATGGCCGAAGTTCCTTACAAGGAGATATACATGGAAAAGTATTTTGCCCTTGAACGCAAACACATTTTCCCTCTTATTCTAACCCTTGCAGCCACGATCGGTTTTGGAACAGCCTATCTTGTCTACCGGAATGGCGTGATGCAAGAGGGACAAGTGGTCTTCCCTATTAGTGCAACCGTCTTTTGGTTCATGCTATTTGGAGCCCTAGCAACCTTACCTATTTCTCTCTTCAATCCGAAGATCAAACAATTCACTTCCTCACCATCGAGTTCTATTGATCCTCATCAAACCTTGATTGATTCTCTTAAACGGATTTGGGAAAAAGACCTTTCTGAAACTGTTTTGCTAGATAGTATTCTCTTTACGATTCAATTCGCACTGACAATCTATGCTCTTTCTGAAAAGAAACCAGGAATCGTCTTAATTGTTGTGCTCACACAAGCCCTCAGACCAGCGCTTATTTCTCTTGGATCGAATATCTATGTGAAGGAACGACTTCACCCTTATTCGCTTTTCTGGCTAGGTCTGGGATTGGCAATTCTAGGTGTCTTTGTTTATCAATGTGATTTCTCTCAGACAACTATTTTTGCTTTTGATCGAACCTTCTGGCTTACTGCTTGTTTGGTCGTTGTCTCTTCTTCACAAACGATTGTGCAAGGACGCTATCGTCGCAAGCATGGCATTCAATCTATTTACCCTATGACGATTGTCTTAACGATTGGGACTATCTTCAGTTTCTTCTGGATGTTGACTGCCTGTCATGGACAGATTGCTGTTCCCCCAAATGGAACGATTTGGTTTGCCGTTATCTACCTTGGTGTTGTGCCATCGGGAATATGTAAACTTTTTCAGGTCATCTCCGAAGAATCAATGAGTATGCAACAAACAAATACCATTGTCAGTACCTCTACCTTTTTCGTTATCTTGGTAAGTTATGTCAGTTCGCATGTCCTTTTCCCTTTCCATGAACTTTTTTACACCCCCCTTCCAAATAGAATGACTCAATGGATAGGAATTTCTCTCACGTTTGTCGGAATTTTGATCACTATTCTTCTTGTAAAACGAATCAAGGAGAAAAAAGAAAAAACCTCCTAAAAAAGGAGGTTCTTTTGTTATATGAAATTAGCCCCTTTCCTGTCTGGCTGCCTTCATAAAACGAGCAATGGCCTCAGGGCTGTAGCGAACTTCAGGACCCACAATATTTGGTTTCCCCTTCTCTTCAATACCAACCTTTTCCTTAAAAGCTGTGCCAACAATACTTCCATTCAAATAAGGTTTAAAATCCTTCAAATTTTCAGGGGTCATGCCACTTCCCGTCAGAACAAGGCAGTGACCATCGGCAACATGATGGGCTTGTGCGCATTGCTCCACGCTTGGCGGATCGCCTGTCCAAGAACCAGTCACAATAACTCCATCAGCACCCTGCTCCCTCGCTTCTTTTACAGATTCAATAAAAGGTCTGGGATGAAGCATAGTCGCATGTTTGACTTGGACATCCGCAAGCAGAAGCACTTCTTCAGCGTCAAGTTCTTTTCGTGTCTCAAGAACCTTTTTTGGATCTGCCAAAAATGTGCCATAAACGGTTTCAACAGAATCGACAAAGACAGGCACCCGAACCATCATGCCACCATACTTGTGACACATCTCAAATCCGAAACGATAATCATTCCAGAGCGGGGCAATTCCCCAAAGGACCGTTGTCTCAGGAACTAATTCTTGTAAAAGTTCTTCAAAATGTCTTGCAACAGTATTTGGTAACTGAGAAAATTTTGGTGTGTCAAAATTATTCTCAAACATGACCATATCCACCCCGCCTTCTAACAACATCGCGAGGTCTTGTTTAGCTCGTTCTAAAACGATCTCTTTCCCTTCGTATCCATCTGATCCCTCAAGCGGTGAAAAATGGACCATACCAATAGTGACAAAATGTGAAAATATTTCATGTTTCATATGATCTTATTATAAAAAAAGGGCGTTATTTTGCAACGCCCAAAGACAACTGTTGCGTCAGTTGTGCATATTTCTCCAAGTAAGCAACTACACGACCGCTCACAATCTGCTCATGACAACGTGTAAAACAAGACTTAAGGGCATCTTGATCTGGTCCTTTCTCAGAAAGACTCACGTCATCATCCATCATTTCGACAAGATATAAACCAAGAGCTGCATTCATCGCAAGAAGGTCAACCAATTGGCGCTCATCAAGCACACCTTGTAAAACATCATGATTTGCTTGCATGATGACATCATGGTCATTTTTAATGAAAGGCGCGTGTGGATGGTGAAATTTCACTCCGAATCGCCCTGGTGTCACCAAGTGTGTGCCAACAGAACGTCCATGCTGAACAAAAGCTACAGCGGAAGCGATGGGTGAAAGCTCATCAAGAACAATATTGTCACGCAACCAATTTCTGTTTTCAATCATACCATCCTCAGTAGGACGAGCGCCAAGACCAGCAACAATAGCAGCATTTCCAACGCTGAATACCCCCATCTCATTGAGAATCTGATAGGCTTCGGCCACAATGCTAGGATGTAGCTTATCATTCACTCCAAGAATTTTGTCCAAACGTGTCCGTGCCTTGATGGGTGGAGTCATAGGTCCAATCACATGGTTAATCGTTTCCCGCCTTGGTTGAAGATGAGAAAGATCATGAACTGTTTTCCAAGCATGTGCATCAGTGAAATGAAAAGCTTGTTCAGCAAGTATTAGCTGTACATCTACATCGGGAATATCTACCCTTACACCAAGCTCTTCGATGGCATTGGTGGATCCAACAGGCGAAGTGTTTCCGTACGAGCCGTGTTTGGCTGTCTTCACACCAAGACTAGCAAGAACCAATGCAGAGAGAGTCGAACCGTTGATTGTTTTTCTCGGAATCTCCTCACCGTTGAGTTTCACTCCACGATCTCCTCCCATCCCGCAGGTCTCAATCACTCGATCACCATAATCTGGAAACCGCATAACATCCATCATAGTCGCCGTGACCATTCCTGCTATCTCGAATGGCGTGATTCGATCCCAAGCTTCCTTCATGGCATAGCTGGAGAGAAGTTCGCGAGCAGCAAGACGATCACCTTCAGCACCAAAACTTTCAAGACCAGAAAGCACAGAACTTGCCAAACGACCATTTGAAGCTCTCAGTGCATAACACATCAGAACAAAGGCTTCTTTGAATTTAAGATGCCGACGAAGTGAGGTTGCAACCAAATCACGATAGGTCATAGTCCCAAGGTGCTCAAGCATGCGTTTTTGCACATCTAAAAGTCCGGTGACTTTGTACAGAGATTCACGCATATCAATTTTACCCGCATATCCTGGACCAAGATCAACGATCGTGATTTTTTGTCCTTGTCCCATGTTTCCTCCTGGAGAAATTTGAAAGAACATTTACTCCACAAGTGGAGTAGGAACCCTAACAAAAAGGCCCCATCCTCGCAAGCCTGTCATAAAAAACAGCCTTGAAAGGACGGGGTCTATTCCCGCGATGCCACCTTTCTTCCCAAATAATTGGGCGCTTTCATGCACTCCGTGGATATGCATTATCCCATGATTACGGGGGATTCCGGCCGATCACTCATGCAATCGGCATCTCACCAGGCCCATTTTCCCAATGGTGTCAGGCAGGGCTTTCACTATCCCCTACTCGCTCTTCTGACAGAACAAAGGTACTTTTTCCCAGATCAACGATTTTGTAATTGTATATTGACGTTACGTCAGGTAGTTTTTTTCGTCAAGCAAGATGTCCACAAACAAAAAACCCGTCTATAGCCTAAGACGGGTTGCGAGCAAGTGCTTCGGTCACCACAGCTTCAAGATCATCCACGAACTTCTTCAGTTGATCAAAGGGAATGTTGTGCGGCATAACACACAACTTATAGACTGTAATTGGACAAGAATTTGGATCAAACGAGGAAGGCAGACGATCAGCACGCAGATGGTAAGGAGCTAGATGATGTGTAAAACCAGCAGTTCTACGCTGTGTTTCCCACTTTTTCACTGTGGCATCAGGAAAATCGTCTTCTGTCAGATATTCAGGTACCCCTCCATTCTCGATCTCAATCTGCAAAGGAAGGAAATTCGTATAAGAAGACGCATGCAAAAATTTGACAATCTTATGATCTGTACCGAAACGTTCTCTCAACAAAACCAAAAGATTATTGCGAGCCTTCAAACATTCCTGTACAAACGCCCGATGTCCCTTCAGACCGATTCGACGATACCAGTAGTGTCCAAGCAAAGCGGAAAGAGCAGTACGTGATCCAGCAACAGTATTATCATGATTCCCACGCACATAAGCAACGGAACGGCCAATTAAACACTGAAGACCTTTTCGACACAGGAAAATTCCAGCTGGATAGGGCAGGTGTCCCATCTTATCAGCATCGAGTGTCATACTCATCACATTTGGCACATCAAAACCGATCTTCGGAGTATTGGCATATTCAGGGACATTCGGGTGATGGGCAAACGGAATCGTGAATCCACCAAACGAGGCATCTACATGCAAATAGAAGGAAGCCCCGAACTCTGACTTGGTATCAATCCACTCACTTACTTCTTGAATCGGATCAAGGCTCCCAAGGGCAGAAGTACCAGCTGTACAGACGATCAGAAAACGACGAAATCCTTCCGCATACTTACGAAGAAATACTTGTTCAAGACTAGCACAATCCATTTCCCCTCGATCATTGACTCCGACCAAATTGATTCCAGCTCCAGAAACATCAGTCACAAGAAGATGATCACGACCACAACGGTAGCAGGTATCCCACTTGGACACCCCCATATCAAGAATAGCGGAAGCCTTATCAACAGAATAGTGCACAAGCGGAGTTGTAAGAATGCAAACGCCTCGACCAAACGGATCTGGGTGTTTACGCAAGAACTGACGACCAATCCACATGCCTGTAAGATTAGCTTCTGTTCCTCCCCCACAAAAATGACCATCCACATTCATAGGAGTTCCACCAATCTGGCTTGCGATCATCCAAATAAGTTCCCGTTCAGCTTGTTGTGGACCTTCAAATCCACCTTCTCCTATTTCGGAAACAAATCCTGTTTCTGTGACTTCACCATGCGTGTGTGACCCAATGTTGTTGTGCATCTGACGCATCAGTTCAACCACAGGAATTCCATTAAGCAACGTGCTGTTCATAGGAGTACCGGGATAACAAAATGGACGTTTCTTCCCTTCGTACAGGGAAGTCAAATGATCGATGATCTCTCTCGCGGCTAACTCATCGATCGCGTCTTCATTCCACCGCCACCAAGCAGGGTCCTTCTTTATGCTCATGGGTTTCTCCTTTGTTGAAACGAGGGTTGTTTTTACAAATTGGTATTCCCATCTTTCTGGGGTAAAGGGTTGGGGTTAGGGTTGAAAAGAACTGGTTGAATCTTACGGTTTTCCGTTATTCTGTCAATACCAAAAAGAAAAAGACCCCTTTTGGGTCTTCTTAGAAGAACGGAACGCCAACACGCTCCTTGGCCTTTCCAACAACTTCTTGTACACGAGCACGTGCTTTCAAACCACCTTCATGCAGAATATCCAAGGCAAACGCACGACCTGCAGGTGTGGCAAGTTCAAGCCGTTTTTCACGAATCGGAGCAAAAAGTTCATCTACCCGTGCAGCCACACGCATCTTGCACTCCCCACAAGGAATCGTTGCTCTCATACACCCTTCACGCGCCCATGCTTCATCTTCCGTGGCACCAAGAAGTTTGTAAAAGGAAAACACATTGCACTCGACGGGATCGCCAGGATCATTTCTCCAATCAGAGCTTGTTCTAGGGGGATTCACATCTCTCTTGGAAGCCGCACCAAACTTCTTTTGAATCACTTTGGGTGAATCTGCGTAGAAAACAGAACCTGCGGGTTCGCTCTTGCCCATCTTGCCACCAGCACGCAAGGAAGGCACACGAATAGCTTCCTTCTTCCAGACTTCAGGAATAACAAAGGTTTCTCCGTACTCCACATTGAATGAACACGCGATGTCTCGTGCATACTCCAAGTGCTGTGTCTGATCATCACCAACGGGCACATAATCGGCTTGCACGGCAAGAATATCTGCAGCCATGAGAACAGGGTAGGTCAACAAAGCCGCATTGGCTGTAAGCCCACTTTTTTCAAGTTCTCCCAGATGTGTTCCAAAATCAGCTCTGATCAAGCTAAGCGCTTGCTCATGACTTACTGAAACACCTAGGCTTTGCAATGTCACTTGAAGTTCTCGCGTAGCTTCATCTTCTTTTTTGTCTGTATCGATAAATCCAATCTTCTCACGGAAATGATGCATCTTGAGAAGGCGCACAACAGGCGTATGAGAAGCGAGTAGCCAGGCGAGTTCAGTTAGTTCTGGAATACTACTCTGTGCATAGATCGTACTTTTGCTCGGATCAATACCAGCAGCTAGAAGATCAAGTACAAGACCAATCTGATCATCTAACAATTCTGTCGGACTCAAACCTGTTTTTTCTCCCTTTGACCGACCTGTAATCCGACGCGTAGTCAGCATGTGCAAATTTGCAAGAAAATAGTAAGAGCAATATTCACCACGATTCTGCAAGTCAACCCAGTCACGAACTGCACCAAGATGGTTTCCAAGATGTAAAGGACCTGTGGGACGAATGCCAGACAAAACGATAAATTCTCTATCTTTGGATAAGTCAGACATGGTGATCTCCTTGTTTTTGGTGGTTTTTTCTCAGGAAAAGAACAAGATCTAAGCCTATCGATCCCCTAGGAATCTGTCAACTCCTTTAGGCTCTATACTAAACAAGGTGGTGTATAACTAAAACATGACGCTATAGTTAGGGAAGTATTCACTCATCTCTAACCACACACGTCATGTCTACTTAAAACTTATTTCCTTTCTCAGGGACTTTAGTCCCATCTTTTTAGATCATTTCTCAGGGACTTTAGTCCCGTTATTTTTCCTTTTTCATTTACAAATATCCCCCGCTTTTTGGCGAGGGATATTTTTTATTCTTTATCTGGACGAACAACATGTTGACTTCGCTCAATCAGACGTTCTTTATAATTCTTAAGTTGACGTCGAAGTTGATCCTTTACTTTATCAATTGACTCATACAAATCTTCCGCCTCTTCTACAGCACGCAAGACTTCCCCCGGAACACTTAACTGCATTTCTGCTCTAAAGTGAGGACCTTTGGCGTGGTGATTTGTGGTCTTTCCCACCTCAATACGAAGCTCTGCTGCAGTTCCAAAATCTTGTGTCAGCTTATCAATAGCTTCGAGTTTTTCATTAACATACGCGCGAATTGCGTCTGTGAGATCCATGTTTGTCCCTTGAAATGAAATAAGTCGCATAAGGAAAGGTATTAAAGAGAATAAACAGATTTATTAATTGAAAAAAGATTAGAATTCCTCAAAACCAAGATATTGAACTTCTTCCTGTAATTGGATTCCGTAGGCATCTCGAACTTTCGCTTTCACAAGAGAAATAAGTTGAACAATATCACTTGCAGATGCATCTCCGAGATTAAGAAGGAAGTTTCCATGCTTCTCACTGATCTGAGCTCCGTCAATACGCACTCCTTTTAGTCCTAATTGATCAATCAACCATCCAGCAGAAATTTGTCGACAAAGACACATTGATTCTGGAAGATCAATTTTTTTCAGTAAAACTTGAAGCGCTTCATCACTCTCGATTTCATAATTCTTGAAAAGACATCCTGCTGATCCACACTCTACGGGTTGGCATTTGATGCGTGTTTCCAGAATTTCACGCATGCGATCTTGTAAAGCACTGGAGTCACCTTCAGATAAATGTAAATGCACACGAATGACCACATCAGAAGAATGCTTAATTGCAGAATCCCGATATCCAAAGGCAAGTTCTTGATTCGAAAGAGTTACGAGTTCTCCTTCTCGGAGAACCTCCACAGATTCTACAACATTTTTCATTTCTCCTCCAAAACATCCAGCATTTCCTCGCACTGCCCCTCCAATTGTTCCAGGTAAAGAAATGGCCCATTCAAATCCTTTTAAACCACTTTCTGCTGTTTTGCGTGAAATCGCAATAGAAAGTGCACCAGCCTCAGCATCAACAAGAGTTCCTTGAACAGTAAAATTCCGCATGGCTATTTTCAAAACAAGTCCTTTAAATCCTTCATCACTGACAATGATATTCGATCCTCCTCCCAAAATATAAAATCGAATGTTCTGCTCTTTTGCTATTTGTAAAGCTTTTTTTAATTCTTCCACGGACTTTACTTCAGCAAACCACCGTGCTGGACCCCCAATCCGAAAATTTGTATACCGTTTCAGCGGTTCTTGTTCTTTAAGTCTTTCTTGAAAAAGGGATCGAAGTGAAGAAGTGATTGAATCCATAGGTTAGTGAGCTAATTTTCTCGCAAGATCATCGATTGTTCCAGCTCCTTGCAACAGAAGAACATCTTGCTCTTGAACAAGAGCTTGAAGATGGTGTTCAGCCTCAGAAAGATCAGAGGCATAAAAAACATCTTTTTCTGGATGTCTTGATTTAATTTTTTCAACAAGATTTCGACTCGAAATCGTTTTTTCTTCTGTACGACCAGCAACCTCGTAAATTTCTGGAAGAATAATCACATCTGCTGCACTGACCGCTTCAACAATCTCCTTCTGTAAAGAAATGGTACGTGCATGCTGGTGAGGTTGATAGCAAAGCACTAAACGACGATCAGGAAAAAACTCTCGAATTGCCTGAAGTGTTGCAGAAATCTCTGTGGGGTGATGTCCATAATCAGAGATCAACTCAGCTCCTTTCCAAACACCAAGACGTTCAAATCGACGCCAAATCCCCTTGAATGATTCAAGAGTCTTTGCACAGATCTCAAAAGGAACGCCCAATTCCATTGCAGCCGTCATTGCTGCCAGAGCATTCATGGCATTATATTCTCCTGGAAGAGAAAGATTTAGGATACCAAGAAATTCTTTTTGATCTCCTTTTCGAGAAAAAGAAAGAACTTGTTTTCCAGGATAAACTTCTCTCTTAGAAATAAAATAGTCTGCCTCTGCTTCTATGCCATAACGCGTACCGCGTGTAATGGTAAGATGTTGTGAAACAGGGTCATCCGCATTCCACACGACTTTGCCTTTTCCTTTTAACCCATCCACAAACGTCTGAAATGTTTCTTGAATATGAGCAAGGTCGCGATAAAAATCTAAATGTTCTTCTTCGATATTCGTCAACACAATCATTTCAGGATGAAGTTTCAACATGTTTGCCTTATACTCACAGCCTTCCACAACGAAAAAACGTCCGGATCCTACACGAAGGTTCCCCTCAGGAAAAGAAGGTACACGCGATCCAAGAATCACGGTTGGATCGTACCCTGCTTGTTCTAAAATAAGACCAAGCATGGCTGTTGTTGTGCTTTTTCCATGGGTTCCACTCACCACAATGGTTGAGAATGATTTTGAAAGTTCTCCAAGAACATCTACATAAGAAAGCTCTTGAACTCCGAGTTCTTTTGCACGTTGACGCTCACAGTTATGAACAGGAATTGCGGATGAATAGACTAAAAGATCAACATTCTCTGAGACTTGTGAGGCTTCATGCCCAACATAAAAACGAATCCCTTTTTTTCTCAACTCCTCTGTCATGAGAGAAGAAGCGACATCGGATCCGCTTATGTTTTTTCCTTGAATCGCAAAATACTTGGCTACTGCAGAAATGCCAATTCCACCTATGCCAACAAAATGGACTGTGTGAATTTTTTCAAACATACTCACTGCTTTCAGCTTACCTGAAGTTTGGCTTCCTGTAAAAAAAACCGCCAATGAGATTGGCGGATGACTTATCGCAAGAACCAAAAGAACAAAAAGAAAACAGAATGAATCAAAAGATAGGGTGCACTGTAAAGAAAAAGGATCAGCAAATTCTCTTCTTCAACAAGCCGAATTACTCCCCTATTAATCTGATAAAACAAAGAAAGTTGCAAGATTGTCCAGACACAAAGAATGGAAACAAATGCCAAAGGACTATAAAAAAGGAAAGAACAAACCAACAATACCATCTTGCTTGTCCAAAGAATTTTTCCAAAAAGTTCTAAATCATCCCAATGAGCTTTTGAGATGAGTAGAAAGCAAATAAGCCAAGCAAAATAGATAAGGAAAGAGATCATGAGACCACCTCCAGAGAAAAAGTGTGAAGAGCTACTCTAGGTTTATCAACAGCGAAGTCGTTTGTCAATGCAAGAGGGTCAGCATAGAATAAGGTGGGTAAGGATAATCACTTCTCTATGAACATCCATCAACAAGATCCAGAAATTTCACATTTGCTTAATCAGGAATTGCTACGTCAACGACAAGGACTCGAAATGATCCCTTCAGAAAATTTTGTTTCTGAAGCTGTGCTAGAAGCCTTGGGTTCCATTGGAACAAACAAATATTCAGAAGGCTATCCGGGGAAACGTTATTATGGCGGTTGTGAATTTGTAGATGGAATAGAACAAATCGCGATTGATCGCGCAAAAACTCTTTTTGGAGTGACCCATGCGAATGTACAACCTTATTCAGGCTCCCCTGCTAATCTTGCTGTTTATTTTGCTTTGCTTAACCCAAGTGATACGGTCATGGGCATGCATCTTTTTTATGGTGGACACATGACGCATGGATTACCTGTCAATTTTTCTGGAACACTTTATCATTCTGTTCAATATCAAACTCGTAAAGATGGATATCTCGATTTAGAAGCCATGGCTGAACAAGCAAAAACAGAAAAACCAAAAATGATCATTGTTGGAGCAACAGCATATCCACGCGTGTTTGATTGGAAGGCTTTGAAAGAAATTGCAGATTCTGTTGGTGCTTTTCTTCTTGCGGATATTTCTCATATCGCTGGTTTAATTGTAGCAGGAGTACATCCTTCGCCTGCAGGAATCGCAGATGTCATGACCACAACCACACACAAAACTCTTCGTGGTCCACGTGGAGCTATGATTCTCTGCAATGGTAATCCCTCTACACCTTTGAAAACCGTAGAACGAACGAAAGAAAATATTCCAACCTTGATTGATCGTGCAATTATTCCAGGATTACAAGGTGGTCCACACAACCATCAAACTGCAGCGATTGCGGTTGCTTTGAAAGAAGCATCTACACAAGAATTCAAAACTTACGGACAGCAAATCGTCAAAAATGCAAAAGCTCTAGCAGATCGTCTTTTGGAACACGGCTTTACTCTGGTTACAGGTGGCACGGATAATCATCTCATTTTGATTGATCTCAATAATAAAGCCCTCACAGGAGCTCAGGCTGAAAAAGCTTTAGATCTTGCAGGAATGACCGTGAATAAAAATACGATCCCCTTTGATCCACGTCGCCCTTTTGATCCTTCTGGAATTCGTCTGGGTACCCCAGCTTTGACTTCACGGGGAATGAAAGAAGAAGAGATGAAACAAATTGGTGATTGGATCAATGAGGCAGTGATCTATTGGAAAGAAGAAGAAAAACTCCGTGATCTTCGAAAACGCGTGAAAGACATGACGGATCAATTTCCTCTTTATCCAAATCTCCAATATTAAAATATAATCACTCTTCGGTAAGCGAAGGGTGATTTTTTTATAAGAAAAAACAGCCTCATCTGAGACTGTTCTACGAAAGAAAAAGATAATCAATAATAATAAGACTTTGTCCTTCTAGCTCTGATGTTGTGGAAAAACCTCCTCGGAAACAAGAAAAGTTTTGAGTTTTTGGAATGCTCGACCACGATGACTCATCGTATGTTTAAGAGCTTCATCCATTTCTGCAAAAGTGAGATGATATCCTTCTGGAATAAACACACTGTCGTATGGAAGCTTTGCACGAGAAACTCCTCTTGATTCAGTAGCTAGCTTCCCTTCGACTATTCCTTCAAACACCCACGATTCTCCATCTGGTGAAACAAGTGCAGCACAACAAACAAACTGCGCTCCACGCTTTCCTTCTGGAACCTCTTTCATTTGTTCCAATGTGTATGCAATCAATTGCTCATCAGATGCCCCTTCTCCTGCCCATCGTGCTGTATAAACACCGGGTCTGCCACCAAGCGCTTCAATACAAATTCCTGAATCATCAGCAACACACCAATGACCACATGCTTTAGCAATTTCTTGTGCTTTCATCAAAGCGTTCGCTTTAAATGTTTCTCCTGTCTCTTCTGGCTCTTGAGTCACGCCTGCTTCGGTTGCACTCATCACTTCAATCCCAAGATTTGCAAGCATTTGTCGAAGCTCAGCAAGTTTACCTGTATTGTGTGTCGCAAGGATGAGTTGTTTCATTGGTGACTCCATACAAAAGGGAAAATACAAAAATCAAAAAAGCAACAGTAAACATAACAAAACAGATTGACAAAATCAAGATTCATTCCTAGGATGCCTTTGCCTGTTCTTTTTCAATTCAAAAGGAGCCACATGCAACAACATTTTCCACCTGATCTCAATCCTCATATTCTTGGTATCGTGATGCGTGAGGTTGTTCGCAGAGCTATGCTTGTCATTTTTGCCCAGCGATTCACACACACAATCGAAGCAAAACTAGATTACAATGGAAATCCTGGTGACCTTCGTTCAAGTGCTGATATTGATGCCCAAGCCATGTATGCTAAAATTCTGCGAGAAACTTTTCCACAGATCGGAATTGTTGCAGAAGAACATGATTTGAGTATCCCTTGTACTCATCCAACTCATGACCTCTATTTCACAGTCGATCCTCTTGATGGAACAAAAGCCTATGCGCGTCGTGAGTCCCAAGGAATCGCAACAATGATTTCTCTTGTGTGTAATGAAGTTGTGATTGCTTCTTGCATTGGGAATCCTCTGACTGGAGAAGTTTTTTATACACGTCCGCAGTCAAAATATGTTCATCTGCTACAAAATAATCTTCCCGTCACTCTCCCCCTGCGAGGGTTCCCTGTTGTCGTTCTGACAGAACGTTATGCGGTGATTCGCGACCGACCAGAAAAATATTCCCTGTTTGTTCAGACACTTTTGAGAGATCCAGAACATGAGGGACTTTTCAAGAACTACAACATTGAAAGTGGAAGTATTGGCATCATGTTCTCACGGCTTTGGACCAATGTGTTTGGAGCTACAATCCTCAAGCCAGGATGGCAGACACCGTGGGATCTCTCCCCTCTGATTGTCATTTCTCGACGTATGGGTTTTGTCTTCATGCACATTTGCCCGGAAGAGAAAACTTTTGAACTCTTTGATCCAACCGCAAAAAAAGAAAAATATTTTGAACCATGTGAGACCATGGTAATCCATCACACAAATCTGTCTGATCTTTCAGCATTCACTGTGACTGACACTCGAACCTAAGCGTTCCCCTCATCACACACCAACACGCATTGGTGTTTTTTCATTTCAAAAACAGGGTTTACAGACCCTGTTTCTTTTCTTATTCTGTTACCACTTCTTCTTCAACAGCTGTTAATTCAATCAGATCAAGAATGGCTGGGATAATGAACCCCTCAAAAAAATTCTTGTCTTTAATAAAAGAAAGATCATCCTCTGTTTCATATATTTCATTCACTTCATCATCATTCAATTTGACCCAAGGAATAGTTCCGACCGCAGATTGCATCATTTCAAGGGTATGCCCATAACCATTTTCTTGAGCATGATCTGTTTTCTTTTGAACCCGCCAGTAATAAGAAACGTTTGCGGAAGTAATGAAAACCGAGGCTTCTCGTTGCGCCCAAAAATCCTCATCATCACAAGAAAAATCTGCTGGTGCTATTTCTTCTCCTGAAGGAGTATCTCTTCTACAACCAAAAGTAGTAGACATTCGACTTGAAGGACCCTCATAATCGATCAAAAACTTTACACCTAAATCCTCATAACGCGACAAAGTTCCTGAAGCACCGGTAATTCCATAAGAAAAACTTGCAAGACCCACACGTGTCGCATCTACATTTGGAAGAGTCTTCGTGGATTGAATAATCGCTGCTAATCCATCTTGATCTTGATATCCTTGATAATCCATTTCCCCATAACTTTCTCCGGTTCCTAATGGGGAATAGACGATAACAACCATTCCTTCTATTGCCAAAAGATCTGCTTCAGAAATAATACCTTCCCCAGTTCTTTCAAAATTTGTCCCATCTGTAATACCACCTGGAACTAAAATAACCGCAGGAAAATCTTTTCCTTGTGTAGGTTCATGAATCCGTATGCTTTGTCGATCTTGTGTGCGCGGATTCACTACCCAACCTTGGCGTACGCGAATTTCTACTCCTTCTATCTCCTCAGTTTTAGTTACGATCAGATTGATAAATTTTGCTTCTGAAAGATCTACAGGGTTTTGAGATACTTCTTCTTGCACTGGTACAAGAGGAACTATTGTTTGCTCTGCTTCTTCTTCTACAACTGATATTTGCTGAGAAAGAAAAAATGGATAAACAAAAACGAATAAATAGACCACAATGGCCAAAACCCCACAAATGCTAAGCATGAGCAAGGTAGAATGATTTGTTGACTTCATAAAAATCACATAAAATTTTGTTGAATCCACTATAACATAGCTTTTTTACCTCGCAAACCATTGAGCGTGTGCAAATTCTGTGATATGCTTTCGCCGCTATGGCACAACAACTCAAAGGACACCCCTTGGCAAAAAGCATCCGTGCACGTGTCGCATCCCAATTGAATCAACTTCCAACACAACCCATTCTTGCGGTTATCTTAGTTGGCCAAGATCCAGCATCGCATCTTTACGTCAATTTAAAACGACAAGCATGTGAAGAAGTGGGGATTGGATTTGAATTATTCTTCTATCAAGAAGATGTTTCTACAGACGTTCTCAAAGAAGCTATTCAAGATCTCAATGTTTGTGAGGATGTGACAGGTATTTTGGTACAACTCCCTCTTCCAAACCAAAAGACAGATGAAATAATCGCACAGATTGATCCTCAAAAAGATGTTGATGGTTTCCATCCAGAAAATCTCCGTGCTTTGCAAGAAGGAAAAGATAACCTTGCTCCAGCCGTGGCCTTAGGTATCATCGAACTTATCAAACGTACAGAAGAACCTCTTAATGGAAAGCAAGCTGTTATTGTTTCAAGTCAAATTTTTGGACGACCTCTACTTCCCCTTTTAAAAAAGATGGGGTGTCAGGCAACGATTGTATCCCCTAAGGATCCTGAATTAGAAAGAAAAACTCTCACAGCAGATATTCTTATTTCAGCCGTGGGTAAGGCAGGAATGATTACAGGCGCCATGGTGAAAACACACGCAATGGTGATTGATGTTGGAACAACACGAACAGATCAAGGAACACTCGGAGATGTGGATTGGAAAAGTGTAGACCCTATTGCGTCTTGGATAACCCCTGTTCCGGGAGGTGTTGGTCCAATGACCGTGGCTATGCTCCTTGAGAATGTTCTCAAAGCCTATCGCATTCAAAATTAAAAAAAGAACAGCCCGCCGGCTGTTTTTTGGTTAAACAGTTGATTAACAATTGTCAGAGAATAACTGATCGAAGAATGGCAATCAGGGCAATCACCATCCAAATAGCATTCAATGCAACAGGTTGATAAATTCTTGCCGCATAGGCATCTACAAGTATCCCTAAAGAACCAGACATATTTAATCCTTGATACCACAAAGAGCTTGGTTCAATCAGTCCAAAACTGTTAAGTCCGTACGCACTGATAATTGCCAAAACTCCATACCATCCGAACAGATCAATGAAAAAATCACGACGGTGTTCATATTGTTTTTTCTTTGAATGAAATAAAATCATACTCTAGGAGTGAAAAGATTTTTTAGTGCGAAGTTGTCGATGATAGTTTACCGCAAAACGATGAGCTTCGTCTCGTGCATGTTGAAAAAGCTCTTTCCCTCTCTCTGCCACTTGGAGAAGTGCTTGATCAGTTCGATCAAACACAAGCCGATCTTGTTTGCGATCAGGACCTTTGGCTATTCCAATAACAGGCACGGAAAGATGAGCTTCTTTGAGCACTTCCTTGACCCGACTGACTTGTCCTTCTCCTCCATCAATAATCATCAGTTCTGGAAGTGGCCAGGCAAGAGGATAAATCGAAGCACGGCGCAGTCGTCTTCTTATGACTTCTTCAAGCATGCCAACATCATTGCTTCCTTGAACAGTCTTGATCCTGAACTTTCGATACTGATCTTTACAAGGTTTCCCTTTTTCAAAAACAACCATAGATCCAACTGCAGATGTTCCACTGATGTTGCTAATATCATAAGCCTCAATGCGTCCTTCAAGATCCATTCCTGTTGTAGACTCTTGAATTAATTTTCGATCTTCTTTTTGGATCAGTGCAATATCTTGAATATGCTCCAAAGAAAAAATTTGATTTCTAAGCCGAGCCGCTTGTTCAAACTTTCTTTCACTGGCAAATCGCTCCATGTCTTTTTTCCATTCCTTTAAAAGTTTTTTTTTCTTTCCTTCGAAAAAAAGCATGAGCTGGCGAATCATTTTTCGGTAAGATTTTTTCTCAATCACCTGCGTACAAACCCCTGGACACAATCCAATCTGTGCATAAAAACAAGGACGACCGTTTTCGTTCGGAATACAATCGCTCCAAGGAATAGTGTGACGAATAAGATCAAGCGCAGTCTTGAGTGCTCGTCCGCTTGTGTAAGGACCGTACACGGCTAGATATCGTTTCTTGGCATTTTGAGAAAGAGTTTTTTGAAAAGGGTTAATCCCAAGCACAGTAAGTTCGTGTCCACGAACAAGTTGCGGACGTGGATAGTCTTCATTTGTAATCACCAAATAAAGAAAACTCTTATCATCTTGTTGAAGAATATTATACTTAGGCTTCTGCGCTTTAATCTGATTTGCCTCTAGTACAAGAGCTTCAATCACTGTTGGAGTTTCTTGATAGTCTATCTGTGCAATCTGACTGACCATTTCCGCAATACGTCGATCCTGTGCTTTAGTAAAATACGATGTCACTCGCCGTTTGAGAGAAGTCGCTTTACCGATGTATAAAAGCTTGCCTGCTTTATCAAAATAAAAATAGACCCCAGGAGCATCGGGAAGTTTTTGATGTTTGATGGTAATGGATGAAGGAATCATATCTTTAGTGTAATGAAAAAAAGAAAAGGATCTCTTTGATCAAACTCTGATCCTCTCTTATTTTTTTTGAAATCTACTTTTGCAAAACTTTTCGTAAGTACTCTCCTGTAAAGCTTCCTTTTGTTCGCGCAACTTCCTCTGGAGTCCCCGTGGCAACAACTGTCCCCCCTTTATCTCCTCCTTCAGGACCCAAATCAATAATCCAATCCGCACACTTAATCACATCTAAATTGTGTTCAATAACCACAACCGTATTTCCTTTGCTTACAATGCGTTGAAGCACCACTAATAAATCCTGAATATCTTCAAAATGCAAACCTGTGGTTGGCTCATCAAGTAAATATAGAGTTCGACCTGTAGAACGCTTAGAAAGTTCGGAAGCAAGCTTTACCCGTTGTGCTTCTCCTCCAGAAAGAGTTGGTGCACTTTGGCCAAGCTTTAGATAGCCGAGTCCGACTTCATTGAGTGTTTTTAACTTGTCATAAATGGCAGGAATCTCTTTGAAAAAAACTGTAGCTTCTTCAATGGTCATTTCAAGGACTTGATGAATATTCTTTTCCTTGAATTCAATCTCTAATGTTTCACGATCAAAACGTCTTCCTTTACAGACATCACAAGTAATATACACCGTGGGAAGAAAATGCATTTCGATTGCTAAAGTTCCATGACCTTCACACTGTTCACATCTCCCTAAAGGTCGATTAAAACTGAAACGCCCTGAAGTATATCCACGAAAACGCGCCTCAGAGGTTGATGCAAATAGTTCGCGAATGGGACCCCATGCCCCTGTGTACGTTGCAGGATTTGATCGTGAAGTGCGACCAATTGGAGCTTGATTTATCAATATTGCTTTATCAATATACTCCAGACCAAGTAATGCTTTATGAGGTGCAGGATTAGCTTTTGTCCCGTATAACCGTTTTGCTGCAGCCTTATACATTGTTTCATACGCCAATGTAGATTTCCCTGATCCAGAAACACCCGTTACACAAATAAATCGACGAAGAGGAATCTCAACATCAATCCCCTGAAGATTATTCCCATTTGCCCCTTTAATTTTGATCTTTTCCATGCTTTCATGGCGACGTTGTGAAGGGATCTCAATACGTTTCTCTCCTCGCAAATAGGCAGCTGTCAGTGATTTTTTATCTTGAAAAATTTCTGGAATTGGACCAGAAGCAACAACATGTCCTCCATGTTCTCCAGCACCGGGACCAATTTCAATCATGTAATCAGATTGTCGAATAGTGTCTTCATCATGCTCCACCACAATCACCGTGTTTCCAATATCTCGTAGTTCATGAAGTGTTTCAATTAATCGATCATTATCTCGTTGATGAAGACCAATGGTTGGTTCATCCAAAATATACATTGCTCCCACAAGTCGTGAACCCACTTGAGAAGCGAGTCGAATTCTTTGAGCCTCTCCTCCAGAAAGTGTTCCTGCACGTCGATCAAGCGTAAGATAGTGTAATCCAACATCCTTTAAAAACTTCAAACGGTTTTGAATTTCTCGCAAAGCAGTTCCAGCAATTTCTTTCTGACGATCGGAAAAAGCAATTGTGTCAAAATAGTCAACCGCCTCAGAAATAGAAAGAGCTGTCACATCCACAATAGAAAGTCCAATCTTTTTATCTTGTTTCCGTGAGGGAAGAAAAACTGAAAGAGATTCTTCTCGAAGTCGAGCTCCCTGACAAACAGGACAAATCTCTTCACTGAACAGATCTTTTGTTCCAAGACCGGAACACGCCTGACAATACCCATAAGGAGAATTGAAAGAAAACAAACGAGGCTCTATTTCAGGAAAAGAAAAACCATCCTTTGGACAACTAAACTTTGACGACAATAATTGTTCAGTCTTATCAGCAAAAATGATAAGCGCCACATCGTTGCCTTTTTCCACGGCTGTCTCTAATCCTTCAGCAAGACGCTGACGCGCCACCTTTTCATCTGCAAGAAAGGCAGAATAGGCAATAGTATCAATGATAAGCTCAATGGTATGTTGCTGATAACGGGTCAATTTTATCTGTTCATCTAAGCGATAAACCTTTCCATCAATGCGAACACGAATAAAACCAGAATTATATAAATCATAAAGCAACTGATAATACTCACCTTTCCTTCCTTGAACGACTGGAGCCAAAATAGAAAGTTGTTTCCCTTTTGCAGATTCAAGAGAATCAAGTTCTGGTGTGATTTTATTTAAAACAACATCCACCATTTCCTCATTCGTCAATTTCTGAATAGGCTTCTGACACTTCACACAATGAGGAGTCCCTATACGTGCGTACAAAACTCGAAGATAATCGTATATTTCTGTAATTGTTGCCACGGTTGATCGTGGATTTGAAGAATGTGCCTTTTGATCAATCGAAATTGCAGGTGATAATCCTTCAATCTCATCAACATCTGGTTTTTCCATTTGACCCAAAAACTGTCGTGCGTAAGCAGAAAGAGATTCCACATAACGTCGTTGTCCTTCTGCAAAAATCGTATCAAAAGCTAAACTTGATTTTCCAGAACCTGACACTCCTGTAAGACAAACCATTTGGTTTCGAGGGATTTCAAGATTGATATTTTTGAGGTTATGCTCTCGTGCCCCCTTGATCGTAATTTTGTCTGTAGACATACGTTATTTCTTCTTTTTTTTGAGTTCTTTATTCAATATAATAATTTCATCCCGTAAAATCGCAGCCGTTTCAAAATCAAGTTTTCTTGATGCTTGTTTCATTTCCTCCTCTTTTTCTTTTATCACTTCTTTAATCTCGTGCGGTTCAGCCGTAAGTTCAATGGAAAGTACACTGCGCACATCTTGTTCTTGCGCATCTCCCAATAGTGCACGAATATCACCAATGACTGTTTTGATACTTTTTGGAGTAATCCCTTCTTTTTTGTTGTGTTCGATCTGAATAGAACGTCGACGTTCTGTTTCTTGAATGGCTCTTTTCAAAGAACCTGTCATCTGATCCGCATACAAAATAACCGTTCCTTCAACATTTCTTGCAGCTCGACCAATCGTTTGAATAATGGAAGTTTCTGATCGAAGAAATCCTTCTTTGTCTGCATCCATAATGGCAACTAAACTGACTTCAGGAAGATCAAGTCCTTCGCGCAATAAGTTGACTCCCACAAGCACATCGAAAATTCCTTTACGAAGATCTGTAAGAATCCCAATGCGATCAATGGTCTTTACATCTGAATGAAGATATTGAACTTTAACGCCTTTTTCTTGCAAATACTCCGTAAGGTCTTCTGCCATCTTTTTGGTAAGAGTTGTCACAAGAGTTCTTTCTTTTTTCTCTGAACGGATCAAAATTTCCGTAATCAGATCATTCACTTGCCCTCCATAATCCCCGTCTGAAACAACACCTCGCACAAAAATAACTGGATCCACTAAACCTGTTGGACGAATAATCTGTTCTACGACTCTTGAACTCATTTTTTGTTCATAGGCTCCTGGTGTAGCACTGGTAAAAACAACGAAACCTAAACGCTCTTCAAATTCTTCAAACCGAAGAGGTCGATTATCGCGCGCACAAGGCAAACGAAATCCATAATCAATAAGTGTATTCTTTCGAGATCGATCTCCTTCATACATGGCTCCGACTTGTGGAATCGTCACATGAGACTCATCAATAATGGTCAAAAAATCCTTTGGAAAGTATTCGAGCAAAGAGTAAGGGGCTTCTCCTGGAAGCCGGCCGTCAAAATATCTTGAATAATTCTCAATCCCATTACAATACCCTATCTCTTGAATGAGCTCTAAATCGTATCGTGTGCGACGACTTAGTCGTTCAGCTTCCAAAACCTTTCCTTGATCATCTAATTCTTTCAAACGAGCTTCAAGCTCTTGTCGAATCGCTGTGATGGCTTGTGCCTTACGCTTTGAACCAATCACATAATGTTTTGCTGGAAAAAGCCATAAATCTATTATACTTCCTTGTTTATTTCTGGTTACAGGATCAAGAAGCAAGATCTCTCTGATCGATTCGTCTTCAAATATAATCCGATAAATCATTTCTTCGTTCATGGGCATGAGTTCCAACACATCCCCTTTTGAACGAAAATGGCCTCTTTGCAAATCAGTATTTGTTCGGATGAACTGCATTTCAATTAATTTATGAATCAAGAAAACACGATCGATATGTTCATCTTCAACTTTTATATGAAAAACAGTTTGCTGATACTCTTGTGGTGATCCAATGTTATAAATACAAGAGACTGACGCAACAATAATGACATCCTCTCGAGAGAGTAATGCTTGTGTGGTCGCATGGCGCAATCGATCAATCTCTTGATTGATCTGTGCCTCTTTTTCAATATAGGTATCTGTCCGAGGGAGATAGGCTTCTGGTTGATAATAATCGTAATAACTCACGAAATATTCGACCGCATTCTTTGGAAAAAATTGACGAAACTCATTACACAGTTGTGCAGCAAGTGTTTTGTTGTGTGCAATTATAAGTGTGGGTTTTTGTACGTTCTGAATCACATTTGCCATGGTAAATGTTTTTCCAGAACCTGTGACACCAAGCAATGTTTGGAAACGTTCTTTTTCAATAATTCCATCGGTTAATTGTTGAATGGCTTTTGGTTGATCTCCGGATGGTTGATAATTCGAGTGAAGTTCAAATATTTTTGACATAATGCAAATCCCCTAAGAAGAAGGTTTCTTAGGGGGGTAATGACTAAATTTTGTGACTCATAATAACTCTCATGAGCAAAAACAATTTATCAAAAAAACTCATTTTTGTAAATGTTTTTGGCTGTTTACTTGAAAAAAAATCAATTTTCTCCTAAACTATTCATATAATCCTTTTTCTATGAAATACTTTTCCCTTCTTTTTTTTCTATGTCTTTTTCTTGGTGCTGGATGCGTTTCTTCTTCTACACAAACAGATGAAGAAAACCTTGATAAAAATCATGTTCCTCCAGTTGTACAAAACTCAGAAACATTTGTGGATATTGTTCTTGATGCAGAAAGAGATAGTGCCACCAATCAAGTTGAAGAGTAAAATGACCTCCTCCCATGGCTAAAGCCAAGGATTTCCTGGTATAAGAAAAACTGCCAAAGTTTATTCCAACGGCAGTTTTTTATTTTCGAACAATAATACTATTTCACTTAATAAGAGGATTTGATTGTGACCACAAATATTCAAATAAGGATTTCATACTTTCTTGCGTATGTTGATGGTTCATTTTCATGGCAAATATTTGTTCTCCATAAAAAAGGACAATGGAGGAATCTAATATCCAAAAAGAGATTTCCATGGCAACACCGGATGGCAATGCACGCACTTCGACACTATACTCTAATGTTTTTGGACGAATAAACTCCTGATGCCCTGAAGGGATAAGGGCCCTTGTACGAATTCCCTTCTTTTCTTTCAATTTTGCCATTGCATGGTAAAACTCCTCAGAAAGTACTGCTTGATAGTGTTTTTTTATCGGAGATTCAAAGACTAAAAACTCTGCTCCTTTTGCAATATCCGTAATAACTTTTGTCATCAGTTTTTGAATCCCCGCTTTTGTTTCATAAATCTCGACCGTGGGTTTTTTATCTGCTTTGTGATATTCCAAATGCAATCGAGCTGCAAGTTGTTCTGCGACATCAAGTCGGGTCTTTTCATGTGTGACAAGCACATGAGGATCTTCGATCCAATAAACAAATTTACCTTTTGTTTTATGCACGGTCACAAAACCAAGATCCTTAAGACGTTCAAGAATACTTGCAACCGTGGTTCGTGGAAGTTTGGCTTCATGAGAAACCTCTTGAACAAGCGCTTCCCCTAATCGAGAAAGGGCAATATAAACAAGGGATTCATTTTGGGATAGTCCGAGCTGAGAAAGAAGTGTTTTGAGCGATGTTGTCATATGGCCGACGAGGGGTTTCGTCACGAAGAGAACTAAGCCCTATTAATTTTTCCGCTAAACAAGCGGTATTTTTTTGATTATCCACACCAAACATTGTAAAGAATTTATAATTCTCTGACAAGTTTTGCGTAAAAGATACACTAAGGATAGTTCTTTACAATTTCCTCCATCCTCCCTCTCTCCCTCCATTGACAAACCCTACCTTGGCTGATAAAGCTAAGGCAAGACCACGCAAAAACAAGGGGAACTAATGACCATGAAGTATCAACGCGGACTTGTGGCTCTTTCTGCAGATCCTCTCACCTTCGGACATATTGATCTTGTCCGAAAGGCTGCTGCCTTTTGTGAACAAGTGATCGTTCTGATTGCCATCAATGATGTTAAAAGAGGCTCTTATCTCTTTTCTCTTAATGAACGAGTCGCTATGACGAAACGTGCTTTGAGAGAAATTGGCTTGCGAAATGTCCGAGTGATCGGGTCAGAAGGACTCCTCATTGATGTCTATCTCAAAGAAGGTTGTGATGCCCTAATTCGCGGTATTCGCAATGCAGACGATCGCATCTATGAAGAAACACAGATGACTCTGCACACACTTGTGCTTCCCGAACTTAAAGGACATATTGAATTTATTGATTCAGAAGAACATCTTCGTCTGCTTTCCTCAAGTATGGTAAAGGCATTTGCCAGCCATCACCTAGATGTCTCTGCCTTTGTTCCTTTGTTTGTGAAGCAGGCCCTAGAAGAGCGCCTTCTCCATCAGTACAAGATTGCCGTAACAGGGGCAATCGCTGTAGGAAAAAGCTTTGTCGCAAAACAACTTGTCGAACATATTCGTGAAAAGGGTCATCTTGCTCATCATCTGAACATGGATCAATTGATCCGCGAAGTCTATGTAGAAGATTCTGCTGGCGCGCAAAAAATGCGTGAAGCCCTCGCAACGCTCCTTGGTGATGACGTGTTAACTGAACAGCGCCACGATGTAAATAGAAAGGTTCTTGCACAACGTTTGTTTGCTACGAATTGCCCAAAAGAAACACGCGAACAAGTTGAGCGACTTACAAGTCCTCATGTCATGCGCAAGTATCGCGAATTTCTCAATGGCAAAGAAGGTTTGATTGTTCTTGAATGGGCTCAGCTTGCAGAAATGTGTGTGAGTCATTGGACAAATCATCATGTGGTTGTGGTTGATAGCCCTGACAAAGACGCCTTTGCTGCCATGCGAGGCATTGATGAAAAGCGACGTGAAGAACTTTCCAAGATTCAACTTTCTGCTTTGGAAAAAGTCGAAACCCTTCGCAAAGTCATGCAACGCGATCAGCAAGGAACGGTTCTGTGTTATCAAAATCATCTTTCTTCCACAGCCGAAGAGACACAAAACGATCTGGTTCTGCTTGTCGATCATGTCCTTCACCTCTTCCCTGCCCTTTCTCAGGAGTCCTCATGAATCTGCAAGCCCGTTGGAACGCGCTTTGTCAGACCCTTCACCTTCACGGAGATCATGGAGTTACTTTCCAAGATCTCTGTTTTTGTTATGAAGAACCTCACCGTCACTATCATACCCTGACTCATCTTCTTCAAGGTTTTGAAGAGATAGATAGACTTGGTAGAGAAACTCCCAGGCTCTCTCTGATTGAATATGCTTATTGGTTTCATGATGCAATCTATGTGATTAGCAATTCGGATAATGAACTCAAAAGTGCAAAGCTAGCGTGTCGGGTCGGAAAACAAGCTGGTCTTTGTGAAAAAGATCTTGATCTGATAGAACAACTGATTCTTGCTACGATTCCTAGTCATGAATCCCGCACCAAAGAAGAAAAACTCATTGGTGATATTGATCTTTCAATCTTTGGTCAGAACGAACACTTCTTTGAAGCCTATGAACAAGCTATCCGTAAAGAATATCTCTGTGTTCCTGATGCTTTATTCAATCCAGGTCGTGCAGCAATTCTTCAACAATTTCTTGCAAGAAAAACGATCTATCACACTCCATTCTTCCAACAGCGATATGAAGAACAAGCGCGCATCAACCTTCAACGTTCCCTTAGGAGGCTTCAATGCACATTGGCGAGTACGATGTCGTAAAGCAAATCTCTGAAGGAACGTTTGGAAGAACATTCCTAGGTGTTCACGAGCTTCTCAGAGAAAAGGTCTGCTTGAAACAGGAAAAAACAGGCGACCCCGTGTACATGGATCTATTCCGAAAAGAAGCAAAACTTCTCTGGAATATCAGTCATGTTTCCCTTCCGACTTCAAAGGCTTATTACGAATTTTCAGATTTCGGTCAGGTGTTTGTGATGTCTTTTATTGAAGGAGAAGATCTTTCAACAGTCGCGGAAAAGCGAGGGTTTGTAGATGATGAACATCTGTGCTGGATTATGCAGCGTCTTCTGGATGCTCTGAGTTACCTGCATTTCCATCGAGTTATTCATTGCGATATTAAGCCACAGAATATTCTTCTGGATATTCCCAATCATAATGCCACGCTTGTTGATTTTGGCCTGTATGTTGCAGATCCCACACATGCGAGCAAAGCAAAAGGCGGAACTCCATTCTTCATGCCTTGCGAATTTGCCCAAGGATTACCTCCAATCCCGGCGAGTGACCTTTACTCTTTGGGAATGACCATGGTCTTTCTCTCTGGTGGAAATATTGGCAATGGAGCACTTCCCACCAATATGCACGCTGATTTGAAAGAATTCATCAATGCCATGATCCGACGTGATCCTCTAGCACGCCCACAAAGTGCGCGATCTCTCAATCAGGAACTTTCTTCTCTGCGTAGACGTATTTTTGGAAGAACAGAAACCAAAGAAATGTTCAAAGTGCGTGCTTCCCTTGTGTGACAACCCCCCCAACCCCAAACATCTCCCCTGTCAAAAAACAGGAGAGAAAAGGAGACACCATGAGCGGCGGATTCGGCTGGATCAAAAATGACGGATATTCTCGATCAACCCAGGATTCCACGCGTTACAGTGATATGTATGATGATGCTCTTCGTGGCTATGGACATGTGCAACAGGTCAATCCTCCTCCAAGTCAGCAGACACCTCCTCCAATCTCGGCTCCTCGAGATCTTCGACAGGTGGCTTCCTGCATGGCTCTTTCTATTCCTACGGCTCTGCATGCTCTCAAGAGTACAGCAAGTAATGTCATTATCGTGGTGACAGATACCACAGGCTCTATGGGTACCAAGCCTCCGGAGATCTTCAAACGACTTCCGCGTTTGTACTATGATGCGGCCAAGTACCTCGGAAGTGATGATTTGGAAATTCTGTTTATGACTCATCGTGATGCCAGAACAGATGATCATGCCATTCAGGTCACGCGTTTTGGACGTGGTCAGGAACTGGATACTCTCCTTGCCTCGTTCTACATCGATGATCGTTCTGGTGGTGGTCAAGGAACAGAATCTCAAGAGCTGGTTACCTACTATTTGCTCAAACAGGTTGATACCTCAAGCGCGCGAAATGTTTACTGCTTCTTCATTACTGATGAGGCAGGATGTGAGCGTGTGGAAGAATACCTGGCACAGCGTGAGCTTGGCTTGTCTGTGGATCCAGAATTTGCCAATACTCAGGCCATCTTCCAGATGCTCAAGCGTCGCATGAATGTCTATTGTGTCTTGTTCGAAACGACTAGTTACTCTGGAGATCTGAAAAATCGTATCAAGCCCTGGTGGAAGCGTATGTTGTCTCCGGAAGGTGTGCTCCCTCTTGATGACGAACGACGTATTGTTGATGTAATCCTGGGTACCCTGGCGGTGATGACCAATCAGCTTGCGATCTTTACAAAGGATCTAAGATCACGTCAGTTGCCCACACAGCACGGAATCGTGAATGTTCAGTCTGTGATGAAATCGATCTCCATGGTCGGTAAGGGTACGGATTCTGATCCGTTTGTTCCCAAACCAAAAACCGTTCCCCTGCTTGCAGGACCGGCTGGAACAAAATCTCTTCTTGATCGTTAGTCTTTCTTGCCCTCAGCTTCTTGCCGAGGGTTTTCTTTTTGCAAAAGGAAAAGCCGCCACCAGAGGTGACGGCTATCGCGAGTTCCACACGTTCGTTATCGGGGCTTGAGCCAGTTGAGGCTCGGACTCTTGTCATCGGCTACGATCAGCCAGATGGCACTACATCCTGAGCCCAAGGCGATCAGCCCGGCCACCATGACGATGGCCGTGTGGATGTCCTTGGTCGCCGGAGCCAGCATCATGATCAGCATGGCCAGGGCCATGAGAATGATCAGAGCGAAGGTAGCGGCAATCCGACGGACGTGGAACGAGGTCTTCAGCAGATTCAGCATGGCAGGTATGCGTTCGGGGTGAATGCCATTTTCGGGTTCTTCAAGGCAGATCAATCCCGACGCCTCGGTATCCAGTTCCAGGATGGTCAAGGCCAGAAAGCGCAGGGTGCCGTCTGAGAGAGACCTTGCGGAATGGGGCGTGCCATCGCGCCCGGTGACCATGGCAGTCAGCGATTCCCTCTTCTCGTCATAGTCGACGGTAATCTCCTTCACGTCGTC
>Ga0076263_118_pt1 | contig 28545 bp, 28 predicted proteins | sample RifGroF2_FD_67932 | JGI IMG/M metagenome (GOLD analysis project Ga0076263, IMG submission 67932) | Parcubacteria (Uhrbacteria) bacterium GW2011_GWF2_40_263
TGAAGTAGACATGACGTGTGTGGTTAGAGATGAGTGAATACTTCCCTAACTATAGCGTCATGTTTTAGTTATACACCACCTTGTTTAGTATAGAGCCTTAATGGATTGACAAAGAGAAAAAGAAAATCTAAGGTGTTTTCTCGTTCTTTTCACAGGAGGCCCCATGGAACCCATCATGATTGAAGGCTTTTCCGATTCAGAGCGCTGGCGTGTTGAGCACCTTGCAAAAAGTTATCAAAGAGCGCGTGAGGGTTCGGCAAAAAAAGAAGCAAGCAAAAATTTGGATGATGCTAAGTGGATGTTTACTCTGATTGCCCTTATAGAGATTGCTCTGACTGGTTTTTTTGCTTTGCTAGCCTATGGTTCTCTTTTAAATTCAACGGATGATTCCCTTGTTTTATATATTTTCTTATTTTTATTGATTCTTTGTTCTGAGGGTTTGATCATGAGTTTTCCAATAGCTGAAATCATAAGCAGCCGAAAAATTCTCAAAGATCAAACGGGATGTGCTCAGACTAAAGCAGAATTAGAACTATTGGAAGATCCGGTTGCCAGATTGAATTGGTGCTTGGTCAATGTAGAACCTGAAATCCTCGGATTTGTGAAAGAGTGGAATAATTATGCACGACGCCGGGATTTAGGGCTTTTGAAAGAACATCCAGATTTGGAACGGATTGGACCAGTTGCCAAGCAGGCCTATGAAACCTATCGACATACATTTGTTCTGGCAAAGGAATTGACGGCTATGCGTGTGGAACAGCAGGCACGAGTGGCAAGCTCTGCTCAGCTCACCACTGGGGTCGATATTGCTGAAACATTGGAAACTCTTCGCGCAGCAGCTACTCAAGCAACTGCTTTTGTGCAAGCCTATCAAGAAGTGGAAGGATCATCGCTTTCTTGTCCTTTGGAAGCGATTGCGCAGATTGAAAAGGTTCAAGCAGAACTTCGTCGAGATCTTCCACAAAGTCGAAAATTGGAATTGGCTCGAAAAGCTGCTCAACGCGCACCTGCTTAGCTCAGGTGCTTTTTTGATTGTTGAGTAGAGCTTATTTTAGCTTGGCTAGATCTATTGTTTGATTGAATTCAATTTGTTTTACAAAGTCATCTGCATGACTAACGACAATAAGACATCCTTCGAAATCATTAAGTGCTCGTGCAATCGCTGGAAGATGACGAAAATTGATATGATTTGTAGGTTCATCAAAAATAAGAAGTCCAGGTTCTTGAATAACAAAACGTGCAAAACAGAGCAGTCCTTTTTGTCCTTCGGACAGTGCACCAACAAGAGTAGAGAGCACCTCTCCATTCAGAAGAAACCTTGCTCCTGTATAACGGATTTTTTCATTATCTGGTTCACTCATCATCGATGCGATTGAGGCATACGCTGTTTGTTCAAAATTAAGTCCAGAAAAATCTTGCCTATAATACCCAACCTTAACATCTTCATGGATAGAGGTATTGACATTTTTACTCTCTACAAGTGCGCGGAGAAGTGTACTTTTACCAATGCCATTTGGACCTTTAATAAGAACATGATCACCTTTTCTAAAATTGAATTCTACGGCAACATCTTTTGCTTCGTGGTTTTCAATGATTTTTATCTGCTTAATATCAATAATTTTTTCTGAAAAGTGCTGAGCGGGAATAATAAAGTCAGGAATTGTTCTATCATCACGTTTTACGTCTACAAGGTTTGCTTCTGACTCATTTACTTCCTCACGTAACTTACTAGCAAGCTTTCGCATCTTTCCTCCCTTATGAGAGAAAAAGTTTATTTTATCTTTTCGATCTTGAATGGTTTTAAGTAGCTGAGCATTCTTTGCACGATCTCGCTCAACTCGTGCGGCAATTTCTTCTACAACATCTGAATAGTTACCATCATATTTATCGATTTTTCCTGTATAAATATCTAAGTGCAGAACACCTTCTGTGAAACTATTTAGAAAATCAGCATCATGAGAGATAACCAAAACTGTTTTTGGATACATGATGAGAAACATCGTGAGTTGGTCTATACCATCACGATCAAGATTATTTGTAGGTTCATCTAAAAGTAAAATATCAGGTTGTTGTATCAGAGCGTAAGCAAGCAATAAACGAGCTTGTTGACCGCCTGATAATTCTCCAACAACACTTTCTAGATCTGTTTTAAAGTTTACAACCTTTAGGACATCGTCAATGCGCTTATCAAGATTGTGTGGGATTTCCTCAAATGCGTGTGAAAAATATTTTCGTACTGTACATTGAAGGTCTTCACGTGCCATCACTTGCTTTGTAGCAACAATGATTGCCTCTTTTGAAAAATGTATAAGACCTTTGTCAGGTTTAAGCTCTCCAGTAATCAGTTTTAAGATAGTGCTTTTTCCCGCTCCGTTTTGTCCCATTAACGTAAGTTTTGCATCCTCACGCACAGAAAAACAGGCCTCTTTTAAAAGTGGGTTTTCTGATTTGTAGCCAAAAGTGACATTTTCAAAACGTATGCTGACTTTTTCTTGTGACATAGAAGTGCAATACATACCATTTTAGGAAAAAAAATACTAGTACTTGGGAGTGTTGGGTTAGGTGTAGATATATCCGGGTTCTGTGTTAACTTTTTTCAAATTTGATATACTGAATAATATCACTATTTATTTGAATATATGGCAAAAACAATTCAACCAGAAAAATTAGATGAGATTTATCAAAGATGGTTAACGTTAGCAACTGAATCAGCATTCAGGAGTGAATTGAAAGCTCTTGAAAGAGAGAATGCGAGAGTTGAAGGACGTGAGATTCAAGACGATGGTAAAGCAGAAAGAGCTCACGAAGCATTAGATGCCTTTTTAGAAGAGGTAAGTGAAGCATATGATTTAATTCCTAAAGAGCTTGATGGACTACTTGATGAGTTTCGAGAAAGAGAAAAGAGGGAGATTCATGAAAGACATGAGAGAGATCGGGAACATACTGAAAAGTCATCAAGAAGTAAGAGACCATTCGGGCGAGAATAATCAGTTGGATAGACTCAAAACAAAAAAGAATTTTCTGAAAAACCGATTGATAGAGATCGGTTTTTATTCTCCCAAAGAATCATCCGAACTGGTATACTCTTTGTAATATGGAAAAGAGAAAACCTTTATGGGACATCCTTTCGGAAAATCGAAAGAAAAAGTGTCTTGATCGAATTGTTGCTTATTTTTTGGATGAACGTAATGAAAATGTTGGACTTATCGTTGCAGAAGATCTTTTGGATGTTGTAATCGAAGGAGTATTCTCTGACATCTACAATAAAGGAGTCCTTGATGCAGAGAAAGTTATTAAGGAAAAAAACGCTGATATTGAATCTGAGCTCAATCTTTTACTCCGTTCAAGTTAGGAATTATTATCCTTATGTTCATTGTCTAGTTTGTTATCTTTTAGACAAAAATATTTTTGATTTATGAAAAATATAATTCTACTCACTGGCCCTGGAGGAGCAGGGAAAAGCACCATCGCTAAATTGCTTGTGAAAAAATTTGGTTACACGTTTCTTGATGGAGATCGTGAAGATACAGAGTTTTTTCCTGACGGAGATCAGTGGCTTCCGGAAAATAAAGAGAGGCTCGCAAAAGTTCACGAGAAGATTTTAAGGAGGACAAAAGAATTGGTTGAGCAGGGAAAGAAAGTAGTTGTAGATTATATTATTTTTGGAAACTATCTAGAGTACTTTCAGAAATTCAAAGAAACTTTCGGAGAAGATTTGCAGATAACTATTTTGTTTCCTTCTGAATCTGAAATGATCGATCGTGATTTTAAACGTGAATGTTGGACAACAGGGGCTGATCGAATCAAAGCAGTACGTTCTGAGTTTGAAAACATCCGTACCGAAATAAGTTTAGAAAATTTTATTGATACTTCTGAAGAAACTCCGGAAGAGACTATTCAAAAACATTTTAATACAGATCATTAAAAAAATGATGATTATTGATGAAAATTGAGTCCAAGTTTGTTATGAAAACAAAAAATAACTATCACATCCCTCGGCTCGACGATAATTTCGCTCGGGATGACAGAGGAGTTTATAACCTCGCTCGGGATGACAGAGGGTGATGGAAACAGGTTCACTTCACTCAGGATTACAAATGATTGGTGTTTGGATGAACTGAAAGAGGAAACCTTGGGCTTTAGCCCTGGAGGAAGTCATTTGTTTCATAAAAAAATCACCCCTCTGAAAAGGGGTGATTTTTTGGTGCGCCGTGGGGGATTTGAACCCTCGACCAAGTGGTTAAGAGCCACCTGCTCTACCGGACTGAGCTAACGGCGCAAATTTATTTTCAATGGGATAAATATGCCAGATTGATTGACAAACGTCAAGATTTCTCGTATCATTTTGCCCACATGCGGGCGTAGCTCAACTGGATAGAGCATCAGTCTTCGGAACTGAGGGTCGGGGGTTCGAGTCCCTCCGCCCGCACCATCTCTTATTGTTTCAGTTCAGCTGGAATAATGAGGGATGTTTTTTTATCCCTTCATTCATTGGCAAAGTAAAGGCATTTTGATAGCATAAGGACATCTATGAAGTACTCAACCTCTTTTGCAAAGACCACAAAAATCGCTCCACATGATGCAGACTCAGCAAATGCACGTTTTCTTGTGCAGGCAGGTTTTATCAATCAACTCATGGCCGGTGTCTACACCTTTCTTCCATTAGGTATTCGTGTGCTTGATAAAATCAAAAATATTGTGCGTGAAGAAATGAACGCGCTTGGAAGCCAAGAAGTGTACATGCCAACCCTTCATCCAAAAGAGCATTATTTGAAAACAGGACGTTGGGATGTGATTGATGTTCTTTTTAAACTCGAAGGAGCAGGGGGGAAGGAGTATGCCTTAGGATCAACACATGAAGAGATTGTGACTCCTCTCGTGCAACAGTATGTAAAGAGTTATAAAGATCTTCCTGTGTCGGTTTATCAAATTCAAGATAAGTTTCGTAATGAACCCCGAGCAAAATCTGGACTTCTTCGAGGACGCGAGTTTTCCATGAAGGACATGTACAGCTTTCATTTGACCGAGGAAGATTTTGAAGCCTATTACGAAAAAGCAAAGCAAGCCTATTTGAATGTGTTTCATCGTTGTGGCATTGATGCCATTATCACAGAAGCTTCAGGAGGAGTTTTTTCAAAGTATAGCCATGAGTTTCAAACACCAACTGAGTGTGGAGAGGATTTAATCTATGTGTGTAATACGTGTCAGTATGCACAGAATCGGGAGATCACAGAATTGAAGGATGGAGATAAATGTCCTAAATGTGAGGGAACGATTAAAGAAACAAAGACGATTGAGGTGGGAAATATTTTTCCTTTGAAAACAAAGTTTTCTGAATCGTTTGGGTTTACAGTTGCAGGGGAAGAAGGGAAACAGGTTCCTGTCCTGATGGGATGTTACGGAATCGGACCTTCTCGGGTGATGGGTTCTATTGTTGAAGTTCATCATGATGAGCGAGGAATGATCTGGCCAAAATCTGTAGCTCCTTTTCAAGTACATCTTGTTTCATTGAATGCGAAAGATCAGACCATACAAGAAAAGGTGATCGATGTGGCTGAAGGATTTTATCAAGATTTTGTGAAAGCAGGAGTTGAAGTACTTTGGGACGATCGAGTTGAAACGTCTCCTGGAGAAAAGTTTGCAGATGCAGATTTGATTGGGATTCCTTTGCGTCTTGTTGTTTCAGAGAAAACCCTTGCAGAAGAAGCGATCGAATGGAAACTTCGCACAGAAAAAGAATTTCGGCTTGTTCCTTTGCAGGATATTATGGAACAAGTTGAGACCTTTGTGAGCGAATAAGAGTAAAGAAAGAAAACCGCTGAAAATTTGGCGGTTTTTTTGTTAATCAATTGACAGTCGTTCCATTATTAAGTATGGTCTTATGTCTATATCCAAATTCCCTTATGGGTTTGGTAAGACGGAGGATCCCATGTCCACTCTTGTTCTTTCTCTTTTTTTTCTTTGCACTGCCTCTGCTAATCCTCACGACAGGGTTTCTGAATGTCTGTCTGCAAGCCCTCGTGTAGATTGGGAATACATAGATCATTTGGGACTGACTTCCACCTCTATCCCACAAGTTAGAGGAGTGAAAGAAAATCTTATGATTTGTGATGCGTTGGCTTATGATGATGCGGTTGCCAAGCAGGAAACAATGCTTGCTAAAAAAGAAAAAGGTGGCATTTGTTATCACAGAGCAGTGCATATTTGGACAAAAGCAATGTGGAGAGAGTATACAATCAGAATCGTTGTGCAAACTCTTGACTATTGGCTAGAGACGCATAATGAGAAATTAAAGGATATTGTTCGAGAAGTTGAAAAGGACATGTGGTAGAAGCTCTTTTGTTAGACGCCCCGCTGATCAAAAAAGCGGGGTTTTATTGTACCGTATAAATTAGTCGTCCAGAGGTTTTGAATGAAACAATCGCCGTTTTCCTGGCGATTTTTAATACTTTGGGGCTCTATGTCAAACAAGGTGATGCTTCATGAACGATACAAGCTGAACAAAGGGAATAAAAGCGAGCATCATCTTTGTAATGTAGTTATCTTTGTTACTTGGTATTCATCCGTTTGTTGAAAAAATATCCTTTATTTATTAAGGATTTTAACAGATTCAGAGCAAAGGTCGCTCGGGGTGAATACCTCGGGCGACTTTTGTTTTTTTCTCAACCAAAACAAAAGGAGCCCTTATGAATATCACAAAAACCTACTATTCCTTCGTTCTTTTCAAAGATTTCGGCATTGCGTTTACCTTTGCCTCTTTTGTCCCTTTTCTTCTTTCTATTGGTTTGACCTATGGAGAAGTCGCGCTTGTGAATGCCATTTTTGCTGGCACGATATTTCTTGCTGAACTTCCAACAGGAATGCTTGCGGATGGAAAAAGTCGTGCATGGTCCATGCGAATAGGTGTTTGGCTTTGGATTCTTGGAGCATTCGTATATTTTTGTGCGCAAGGATTTTGGACTGCGGCTTTTGCGGACGCAATTTTGGGAATTGGATCTGCTTTTCTTTCAGGTGCCAGACAAGCATGGATCACTGATGCCCTTGCACGTTATGGTCGATCCAGTGAACTCAGACAGGTTTTTGCAACTGAGACCATGTTGCGTGGTATTGCTTGTGTATTCGGAGGATCACTTGGAGTATTCCTTTCCTTGATTCATCTTCGACTCATTTGGTTGCCAGCTATTTTTGGTCCGATTATCAGTTTAGTGATTGCTTATAAATTCATCAATGGAGATGGCGAGCCCATAGAGAGAATTACAGAGAAAGAAGCGTTTAAACGCAGTGTGATTCTTCTCCGAAGAAGCCCTTCTCTTCTTTGGGTGCTTGGATTGCTGATTGTCTTTGGTGGAGTGATGGCATTCAATCATTATTGGGCTCCCTATTTTGAGGAGCAAGTCGGGCGTGCTTCACTTGCGTTTCTTTGGCCCATGATTTATGGAAGTTGTACGTTTGCAGGATCCGTAATGCGGTGCGTAAAGACAAAAGTTGGGCAAGAAGGAAACATTATCGTTTTTGCTCTTTTCCTCACAGGAACCAGCCTCCTTTTGGTCAAATTTATTCCATGGATTTGGATGGTTGTTGCTTTTGTAGCCATTCATGAATTTGGGCGTGGTGTGTTCGCAGTGGCAATAGATTCCTTTGTGCAACATCGTGTAGAAAGTTCTTATCGAGCCACATTCGGATCTTTGCAATCGTTTATTGCTCATATTGGTCTTGCACTCGTTCCTTTGATTGTCTGGGTTGCTTTAACCGGAAAACCAAATACATCAGAAACTATTGAAATGCTTTGGTTCATTTCCGGAGCGATCATGGCTGGAGTTGCTATTCTTTTCTTTTTGTTTAAGCCAAAGGATGTATGTGCCACAGAGATTGAAGAAGAATAAAGGTATTCAAAAACAGGGTCACACGGACCCTGTTTTTTCTTAAACTTCTCGTTTTCCCTTTAAGGCATCTTTTAATGCTTTTCCTGCTTTGAACTTCGGAACAGTCACAGATGGAATATGAATGCGTTCTGTTGGATTCTGTGGATTCACTCCCATACGTCCTGCACGCTCACGCGCACTAAAGGTTCCAAACCCTGCGATTGTGACTTCTTCCCCGTTGACAAGAGTTCGGATTACAACGGTTTCAAAGGCTTCAACGAAATCTTCCCCCATCTTTTTTGGGATCCCGAGTTGCTCGGCAATGCGAGCTGCAAGATCTGCTTTATTCATAGTCAGAATATTATTGATTGATAACTAGTGTAAGTGTAGCAGAAAAACCGTATTTTGGCAAGGGGTGGACTGCTTTAAACTTGATGAGATTGCTTTAAATGGGCAAGTATTTCTTTCCCACCTTTTTCTTATCGAGCGTATTCAATTACGCGTGTTTCTCGAATCACTGTCACTTTTACTTCTCCTGGATAGCTTAATTCTGCTTCAATTTTTGTCGCAATATCTTTAGCAAGTTTATAAGAGTTGAGATCATCAATTTGTTCTGGTTGCACAAACACACGCACTTCTCGTCCTGCTTGAATAGCATAGGCTTTATTCACTCCTTCAAAGGCAGAAGCCGTCTTTTCCAATTCTTCCATGCGTTGAATAAATTGTTCCAAAGATTGTTTACGTGCTCCAGGGCGCGCTCCACTAATAGCATCAGCAGCTTTAATGATGACTCCTTCAACAGTTTTAGGGGCATCTTCATGATGAGCAACAGACTGGTAACAAACTTCCTCTGGGAATCCAAATTTTTTCATGATGTTGTACCCAATTTCTGGGTGAGCCCCTTGCATATCATGATCCACAGCTTTTCCAATATCATGGAAGAGCCCCCCCTTTTTACAAAGAGTTGCATCTGCCCCAAGTTCTTCTGCCATCATTCCAGCAATCAGACCAACTTCAATGGAATGTTGCAAAGCATTTTGTCCATAGCTTGTACGGTACTTCAAGCGTCCGAGTATCGAAACCATTTTTGGATCAATAGAAGAGACAGGAATACCAAGTTGATAGAGTGCGTCTTCTCCTGTTTTTCGAAGATCTTGAGCAAGAGTCTTTTTTGCTTCCATGACGGCATCTTCAATGCGTGCAGGATGAATGCGTCCATCTTTGATCAAAACTTCAAGAGCACGTTTAGCCACCTGACGACGTATAGGGGAGAATCCGCTTATCGTAATCATTTCTGGAGTATCATCAACAATAATTTCTGTCCCTGTGAGTAATTCGATAGCTTTAATGTTTCGACCTTCTTTTCCAATAATACGTCCTTTCATTTCATCAGAGGGGAGTTCCACAATAGAGGTTGTGGTATCAACCGATTGAGGAGCGGCATAACGCACCATGGCAAGAGAAAGAATATTTCGAGATTTCTTTTCCAGTTCTTCTTCATTCACTAACTCTAATTTATGGAGTCGATTCATGAGTGCTTCTTGATTTTCTGTTTCAACTTTTGTGAGAAGTCGGTCAAGGGCACACTCTTGAGTTAGACCAGCAATTTCTTGTAGTTTAGCCAATTGTTGTTCCTGAACCTCTCGAATTTTTTGTTTCCCTTCTTCTACTTGTTTGAGCTGAGTCTCGAGTTTGCTTGATTTATCCTCAAACTCTAAAAGCTTTTGATCAAACATGGTTTCACGCTTTTCTAATCGGTGTTGTTGATCTTGAAGGTCACGTCGGCGGCTTTTTTCATCGCGTTTAGATTCATCAATAATTTGAATCGCTTTACTTTTTGCATCAAGCAAAACTTCTTGTCGCTTGTTTTTTGCTTCTTGAAGAATTTCTTGTTGCTTGACTTTTGCTTCTGTGAGCAATTGTTCTGCGCGTGTTTCTGCATTATCGATGGTTTTTCGGACTAAGTAGCGTCTGAGCAAAAATCCAAAAAAGACACCAATCGCAAGCAGAAGAACTGCGGTCAGAAACAGGATCCACTGAGTAAACATAAATACTTCTCTTTCGAGAAGCAGTACAGGAAGAACCCCAGTGATGGGGCGTTGATGTTGTGTAGTGGAGATGAACTTTCGAACAAAAATTAGCAGGAATAATCAAAAGCCTGTTTTTTCAGAAGTTTTTGTACGTTGTTTTTGGTCAAAAAGTTCATGAAGCTCGTGTTGATAAAAGGATGGATTTACACTACAACAATCATCACAACATGTTCTGCTTCTCATTAGTGATAATGAGTTACAGACTAAGCATAGCAAAAAAATGACGATTTTGACAAGAGCGAATGGGGTTATAGTGAGATTTTTAAGGTGTTTTGCATTTTTTCAACAGGAAGGAGGTAGGTGATCCAATTGTCTGAAGTAAGGTCTTCTAATTGTTGAGATTGATTGAGAGAAAAAGGACCAATTCGTGTACGTTCAAGTGTTTTGACATATCCTCCCGTATTTAAATTATGTCCAAGATCTCTTGCTAAAGCACGAATATAGGTTCCAGAAGAGCAGGAGATGGTGACAGAAAAGGAACATGTTCCCTTATTTTCAAGATGGAGAGGGCTTATAAGATCGTAGTGATAAATCACCACTGATCGTGGTTCTGCATGAATGGGTTTTCCTTTTCGAGCTGCTTCATACATTTTTTGCCCTTTGATCTTTATTGCGCTATATGCAGGAGGTATTTGTTGAATTGGGCCAAGAAAGGAAGCAATAGCTGTTTGCAACTCATTTTCAGAAGGAAAGGAAGAAAGAGGTTGGGGGATGAGTGTACCAGTCACATCGTCTGTATCAGAAGAAGCTCCAAGAACAAAGGTCGCTTTATAGGTTTTCTCAAGTCCTACGAGTTTTTGCATATGTTTTGTTGCTCCACGTCCAACCCCAACAATAAGAAGTCCGGTTGCAAAGGGATCAAGTGTGCCCGCATGGCCAGTTCGGCGGATTCCGGTGATTTTTCGAATAACATTCACTACATCATGAGAGGTAAAGTCAGTGGGTTTATTGATCAAGAGGAATCCTTCTAGTTGGGAAGTAGTCATAGTAAGAAGAAGAATAGCACATCATTTCTTTCGGCTCTATACTAAACAAGGTGGTGTATAACTAAAACATGACGCTATAGTTAGGGAAGTATTCACTCATCTCTAACCACACACGTCATGTCTACTTCACACCAGAAGAACTTCGAGAAAAACTCCCGTTACTTGGTTTCAGCCTAGGAAAGAAAGCAATCAAAATTGATAATCGTCAAGCAGAACGTATTACTTTGGCTTGGAGTGAAATGCGTCGTAAAGAACGTCTTGCAAAAAAAATGGAAGAGCAACAACAGTTGCAAGAACGTCGTCAACAAGTGAAGGATCCTTCTCTATTTAAACCCCTTCCTCTCCCAGATGTTATTACCGTCCGTGATTTTGCTTCTCGTATGGCTCTTCCAGTTCCTCGTGTCATGCAAGAGCTTATGCAAAACGGTATTCTTGCTTCTTTGAATGAGCGAATTGATTTTGATACAGCTTCTATTATTGCAGAAGATTTAGGCTTTAAGGCAACGTTGGAAGAAGGCCACATAGGAGCTCATGAAGAAGCCATGGTAGATCGTGTACGAAAAGTTGCTGAAGAAACAGAGGCATCTCGATTGCAAATACGTCCTCCTGTGATTGTTGTGATGGGGCATGTTGACCATGGAAAAACAAAACTTCTTGACGCGATTCGAAAAACCAATGTTGTGGATACAGAAGCAGGAGGGATCACTCAACACATTGGTGCCTATCAAGTGGAGCGCAAAGGACAACAACTCACGTTTATCGATACTCCAGGGCATGAAGCGTTTACAGTCATGCGTTCTCGAGGAGCAAAAGTCGCGGATATTGCAATTTTAGTTGTTGCCGTTGATGATGGGGTTCAACCTCAAACAAAAGAGGCCATTAACATTATTCAATCTGCAGGATTGCCTTTTATGGTAGCCCTGAACAAGATTGATCGACCAGAAGCAAACATCGACCGCGTAAAAGGAGAGCTTGCTGAATTGAAACTTGTCCCAGAAGATTGGGGAGGAAAGACTGTAATGGCCCCTATTTCTGCAAAGCAAGGAACAGGTATTGATGATTTGCTTGATATGTTACTTCTTGTCTATGAGATGGAAAAAGAGAAGATCGTAGCAGATCCCACTCGTCCAGCCATTGGAACCGTGATTGAATCAAATGTGGATCCAGGAGCTGGAGCAGTGGCAACGGTATTGGTGCAAAATGGAACCATGCACATAGGAGATGCTATTGGGGTACGCGATGGATTTTATGGACGTGTTCGTGCCATGCAAGACTGGACAGGATCTACACTGCAAGACGCTCCTCCTTCAACCCCTGTGAAGATTATTGGATGGAAGGTTGCTCCTGCAGTGGGAGATATTATGGAAGTAGCAACAGACGCAAAGCAATTACAAAAAATTAAGGCTACGGATATTTCGAAAAAAGCCACAGAAGAAGTTGCTACTATCAAAAAGAGACCAGAAGTAACAGAAGAAGATGGAAAGAAGATTCTAAATTTGATCATTCGTGCAGACGTCTTGGGTTCTTTAGAAGCTATTTTGGGAATGCTTGATCGTCTTGAACATGAGGATGTTGGGGTGCGGGTTGTTCAAAAAGGACTTGGAAATATTACGGATACAGATGTAGCAAGTGCAGAAGCAGATCATTCTCTTATCATGGGTTTTAATGTTAGACCTACCCCATCAGCAGAAGAATTAGCTCGTGAAAAGAACGTCACCATTGTTGAACACAAGATTATTTATAAGTTGTTCGAAGATATTCTCGATCGGTTACAAGAGTTGCTCCCTTCAGAGATGATTTTGACAGAGCTTGGAGTTGTAGAGGTTTTAGCAAATTTCAGAAAAATTGAAAAAGGATGGATTGTGGGAGGAAAAGTAAAAACCGGAAAGATTGTGCCAAATGGACAAGTCCGTTTGAAACGTGGAGAGGAATATATTAGTGAAGGTGAAATTGTGTCTTTACAAATTGGTCGATCAGACGCCAAACAAGTCACAGGTGGTCAGGAGTTTGGCATGACCTTTAAAGGCAAAGTCAAACCAGAAATAGGAGATATTATGGAAGTGTATTCACAAAAACGTAAAGCACGAACCTTGGTGATTGAGGGTGTTTCAAAGAGATAAAATCCTGTATACTAAAAAAGCGCGAGGTGGGAATTCTATACCTCTCGCTTTTTTTCACCAATTATTATTTATTTTTACAATGTTTTATGTCTGTTTTACATCTTACAAAAGAATCATTTGACCAATCTGTCCTTCATGCAGAAAAGCCTGTACTTGTGGATTTCTGGGCACCTTGGTGTGGACCCTGTCAGATGATGAGTCCTGTGATCGATGGGCTTGCAGAAGAAATGGAAACAGCAGTGTTTGGAAAAGTGAATGTGGATGAAGAACAAGTATTGGCTCAAGAACATAATATTCTTTCGATCCCAACTTTTCTTATTTATAAACACGGTCAAGTCGTTGATCAATTTTCCGGAGCCATGAAAAAAGAAGATTTGCAATCACGTCTTGAAAAACATCTCTAACTATGGAAACTCGTCGTCTTATTATTATTGGATCAGGACCCGCTGGTTATACAGCCGCTATTTATGCAGCGCGGGCAGGGTTAAAACCTCTTGTTTTTGCCGGACCACAAAAAGGTGGGCAACTCATGTGGACTACAGAGGTGGAGAATTTCCCTGGGTTTCCAGATGGAGTGATGGGGCCAGAGCTTATGGATCGTTGTCGCAAACAAGCTGAACGTTTTGAAGCAGAAGTGGTAGATACTTCTGTGGATCACATAGATTTGTCTCACAAGCCTTTTGTTGTAAAGGTTGGTGATCAAGAACATCATGCTGATTCTCTTATCATTGCCACAGGAGCTTCTGCTAAATGGTTAGGAATTCCAGGAGAAGAAGAATATAAAGGAAGAGGTGTTTCTGCATGTGCGACTTGCGATGGGTTCTTTTTTCGAGGAAAAAATGTTGTGGTTGTTGGTGCAGGAGATGCTGCTTTAGAAGAAGCAACTTTTCTCACAAAATTTGCAAATAAGATTACTGTTTTCGTAAGGTCTGGAGAGATGAGAGGATCAAAACCTTTGCAAGACCGTGCAAAAGAGGAAGATAAAATTCATATCATTTATTTTACAGAAGTAAAAGAAGTTCTTGGTGATGGACAGAAAGTTACAGGATTAAAGATTATAAATAATCAAACAGGAGAAGAATCAGAAATCGCAACGGATGGGCTTTTTGTCACAATTGGACATAAGCCGAATACGGAATTAGTTGAAGGTAAGCTTGATTTAACAAAAGGCTATCTTGTGACAGAGCCAGGAAGTAGCAAAACATCTGTTGAAGGAGTCTTTGCAGCTGGAGATGTTGCAGATTGGAAGTATCGCCAAGCCATTACGGCCGCAGGATCTGGGTGTATGGCTGCTCTTGATTGTCAACGATGGCTTTCTGAAAAAGAATAAAAAAAGAAGAACGGGCAACCGTTCTTTTTTGGTTGATGATTTTGTTCCATGGGCGTATTCTGTTCTTACTAATCTTTAATCGATCATCTTATGCCAACACCTTTTGAGCACGCCCTGGCACAATTGCAACGGGCAAATGCAGTTCATCCTTTTTCTGAAGATTTTCTTAAAATTTTCGCTTCACCGGATCGAAAAATAGAAATTTCCATTCCTGTTCAAATGGATGATGGACAAACAAAGATTTTTGAAGGGTACCGAGTTCAGCACAATAATGCTCGCGGACCGTATAAAGGAGGAATTCGATTCCATCAAGATACAGATATTGAAGAAGTCAAAGCCTTGGCTCTTTGGATGGCGCTTAAATGTGCGGTTGTGAATATTCCCATGGGAGGAGGAAAAGGCGGTGTGACAGTTAATCCAAAAGAGCTTTCTGAATCAGAACTTGAACAACTTTCACGCGGGTTTGTGAAGCGTCTCGCAGATGTGCTTGGACCACAAAAAGATGTTCCAGCACCTGATGTGAATACCAATCCAACGATCATGGCATGGATGGCAGATGAATACGCAAAGATTACCGGTGATACCACAGGAGCGGTTATCACGGGAAAGCCACTGGATGCAGGGGGATCAGAAGGTCGTGGAACTGCAACCGCGCAAGGAGGATTTTATGCTTTTAATGCTTTGCAAGAAAAATTAGGTTTGCCAGAAAAGTGTAGAGTTGTCATTCAGGGGTTTGGAAATGCTGGACAAAACGCTGCAGAGATTTGGTCTCAAGCAGGACATACCATCATTGCTTTAGCTGATTCTCGTGGAGCCATTTACAAAGCAGATGGATTGGAAGTTGAAGCAGTGGTTCATCACAAACAAGCAACAGGAGCACTTGCCGGATTCCCTGGAGCACAAGAAATATCACAGGAAGAACTCCTTTCTCTTACCTGTGATGTGCTTATTCCTGCAGCATTGGAAAACCAAATTCGTCAAGATAATGTTGATCAAATTAAGGCAAAAGTTGTTTTTGAACTTGCTAATGGTCCAACCACTCCGGAAGCAGATGACGTCTTGTTTGGTAAAGGAGTTCCTGTTGTTCCAGATATTTTGGCCAATGCCGGTGGGGTGACGGTCTCTACGTTTGAATGGGAACAAAATGTTAAAGGAGAACATTGGACTGTAGAAGAAGTTTTTGAAAAATTACAACGCATGATGGAATTAGAAGCTTCAATGATTTTTGGGAAAGCAGAGGAATTGAAAACAGATTTGCGCAGAGCCGCATTTATTGTTGCTCTCGAGCGTATTCAAGAAGCCATGAAATAAAGAATAAATGGAAAAGAGTGGAGAAAATAGCCACTCTTTTTCTATTCATGATTTTTTTCTATTCATGACTTGCCAGAATTGTCATTTTCTATTACTCTTAACCGTCGCGTTCTTTAGACAAAAATACCAAGGGAGGTCTCGTGCCAGAAGGAATCGCTGTGTCTCACAATCCATCGACTCTTCAGAGTGATCACCTGGTCACTTCTGGAAATGGATGGGGATCCTTTCAGCTTTTGGGTGAAGGAAAGCCTGGGAAGACAATCATTCAACAAGATCGTTTGCGAGTTATTGAGAATTGGATGGACGGAACCCTCTTTCTTCTTTGTGATGGTCATGCCAATGGTGGTGATCTGGCTGCGCAGTTGGTCATTGATCAATTCCCAGACCTGCTTCTTTCTCATGATTTTATTCATCAGCGTTTTGTTGCTACTGAACGTGCTTGTGTGGCCATGGATCGTGTGATTGAAGAACAGACTGATGGGGGAACAACTCTCGCTTTAGTTCACATAACACAACGGGATATTTTTGTTGTGAACTTGGGGGATACCCGTGTTTCCACCCTTGAGTTACAAAGACTCCGATCTTGTACAAGAGATCATCGTGTAGCAAGTCTGTTTCCAGAAGATGAGTTGAAAATCCGCCGACGTGGAGGACTCTTCATCCAATCTGGAAAGCAACGTTTTCTTGCTTCTCTAGACCTTCGATCTGGCATTGCCATTACTCATACATTGGGAGATCGTCGTTATGGGCGCGGTGCTTCAACGTTTCCAACTATTGTGGCCTATTCTTGGGAGGGGATGACAGATGCGACACATCTCATTTTGTGGGTTGATGGCGTTTGGGAAACTTTTGAAGAAGCAATTATCACCACTAGTTTGTTGCGCTATTGGATTCGTTCTCAAACTTCTGTGAGAGAATCTACCCAAGAACTTTCTCAGCAATTGGTTCGCTGTTGTCCAGGAGACAACGCAAGTGCAATCGTGATCGATCTTGATCATTTCCGCCCGCCAGACTGGTAGGGCGGTTTTTGTTTTTCTTTGATAACAAAAAACCGCCAACATCAACATACTGGCGGATTTATCAGAGTATTTCTGAAAGAGTCTCTTGAGGGTCAAGAAAGGTTGGTCGCATGCGTGTAGTGAAAAAATCCATGGCTTCTGAAATAGTTTGATGCATAATTTGAACATGTCTTTGCATGATCCGTGTATCATAAGGGGCTTCTTTTGATCTGCCTACGAGGATTTTTATCGGAAACCACAATTGATCATAACGTGCGTTTGTCAAAGCAGCAGTGTAGGACATACTTCTGAGTGGGTTTTCATGACCGTTGATTTTATACCAAGTTCTGTCAAAAGTTTCGAGAGAGGTATTTGAGGATTTCACATTGATATACATACCTCCGAAGGGCAATTCTACACACAGATCAATTCCTGCAAACACATCCTCAAATAGAGTAGGAAGCCAAAGAGTACAAGAACGTTTTGTCAAAAGGATTGCTTTTATGACACGTACAACAGAAGCGGCTCCAACAATGTCTGTTCTCCATCCATACATATTTTTCGCAATTTCTTGGTTCCATGTAGGGACTTCTTCAAAAAGTCGAAAATGATCATCAGGAGAAAAATGAAGGAGTACACGTATGAGTCGATGTTGAATAGAGGCACCGAGATAAGCGATATGTCGATTTTTATTTTTATGTTTTGTCTGTTCCAACGTGTAAATTTGAGTGCTGACCATTTGAAGGAGAACGATTTCAAAAATAAGTCGTTGTGCTTCAGGAGTTTCTTTTGGAAGTTGAGCAAGAGATTCATCTAGAACTTCTTGATAAAACCTTTCACAAATTTTTGTATCCTTTTCTTCATTTTTGAGACAGAAATGAACCAAGCTCATTGGATGACCAAGAGATTCAATCGTTTCTCTCCAATCATCTGTCAGAGGGATATGACGACAGACACGTGGAAGGGCGATATGTTGATCTTCAAAAAGAGCAGGCATGAGACCTCCAGAAAAAGGTTGTGAAAGAACGAAAGGGAAGATAAGGCAACTTAGCAACTCACTTCAAGAAAGTCAATCGCTGTGCTACTATCTCTGTTGTATGTCATATAATCATCTTGAAATAGAGCCAAAATGGCAAAAGCGTTGGGAGGAATCAGAAATTTTCCATGCCAAAGATCATTCTGAAAAAGAACCTTTTTATTGTCTGATTGAATTTCCTTATCCTTCCGGAGCAGGATTGCATATTGGGCATCCACGCAGTTATACCGCACTTGATGTAATCGCACGCAAACGTCGCATGGAAGGATTGAATGTTCTCTATCCGATCGGTTGGGATGCTTTTGGGCTCCCGACAGAGAATTATGCTATTAAGACAGGTCGTAAACCACAAGAAGTCACAGCAGAAAACATTGCGACGTTTACACGTCAACTCAAATCATTAGGAATCAGTTTTGATTGGTCTAGAGAAATCAACACAACAGATCCCGCTTATTACAAATGGACGCAATGGATGTTTCTTCAATTTTTTAAAGCTGGTCTAGCCTATAAAGCAAAGATGGCAATCAATTGGTGTACTTCTTGCAAGATTGGTCTTGCGAATGAAGAAGTCGTGAATGGAGTCTGTGAGCGTTGTGGAGGACGAGTGGAAAAACGAGATAAAGAGCAATGGATGATTGCTATCACTAAATATGCTGATCGTCTTTTAGAAGATTTAAAAGAGGTTGACTATCTCCCAAAAATCAAGCGACAACAAGAGAATTGGATTGGACGAAGTGAAGGAGCTGAAGTGAATTTCAAGATCGATGGGAGCGATCAAGATTTAACGGTATTTACCACACGACCAGATACGTTGTTTGGCGCCACTTATTTGGTGCTTGCGCCAGAACATTCACTTGTAAAAATGATCACAACAACAGAACAGAAAGAAGTTGTTGAAAAGTACATTAAAGAGGCGGGAAAAAAGACAGAAATTGAGCGGGGAGATGCAGAGAAAGAAAAGACAGGAATGTTCACAGGTGCCTATGCTATCAATCCAGTAAATGAAGAAAAGATTCCTATCTGGGTTGCAGATTATGTGATGATGGGATATGGCACAGGAGCTATTATGGCCGTGCCTGCACATGATGAGAGGGATTTTGCTTTTGCAAAAAAGTTTGGATTGAAGATTATTGAAGTAGTAGGTCAGATGGGCGAAGATATCGCTGAGGAATTGGGTTGTTTTGTTGGAGAAGGAAAAGCAATCAATTCCGACTTTTTAAACGGACTTACGACTGAGGAGGCAAAGAAAGCCATCATTCAATGGCTTGAGGAAAAAGGGTTTGGCAAAGCAACAGTGAATTACAAACTTCGCGATTGGGTGTTTTCACGCCAGCGCTATTGGGGCGAGCCAATTCCACTTATTCATTGTGAAAACTGTGGATGGGTTCCTGTTCCCGATGATCAGCTTCCGTTAGAGCTTCCTGAAGTGGAGAAATATGAACCAACCGATACAGGTGAGTCTCCTTTATCTGCCATGACTGATTGGGTAAATACCATTTGTCCGGATTGTGGTGGACCTGCCAAGCGTGAAACAGACACCATGCCAAACTGGGCAGGATCTAGCTGGTACTTCCTTCGTTATATTGATTCTCAGAATTATCAAACATTTGCAGATTTTGAAAAGATGAAGTATTGGATGCCTGTAGATTTATATAATGGAGGAATGGAGCATGTGACCCTTCATCTTCTTTACTCACGATTTTGGAATAAGTTTTTGTTTGATCAGGGTTTGGTTCCAACCAGCGAGCCGTATAAACGTCGTATTAGTCATGGGCTTGTTATGGCTGAAGATGGAACAAAGATGAGTAAGAGTAAAGGGAATGTAGTGAATCCAGATGAAATGGTGATTGAGTATGGAGCGGATGCCCTTCGCATGTATATTCTTTTCATGGGTCCGTTTGAAGAAGCTGTTCCTTGGAATAAAAATGGATTGATTGGGGTGCGCCGATTTCTTGATAAAGTCATACGTTATGTTGAAGAATGGAAAAAAGAGAACACTTCAGATCACACCGGGAAATTAGTTGAGCCTTTCTTAAAGAAAATTTCTGAGGATATTGAAGATCTCAAGTTCAACACAGCTGTTTCTTCTCTTATGCAACTGTTTAAAGCATTAACAGAAAAGGATGTTCAAACAGGTAAACAAAAAATGGTTTCAGAAGATCAACTAAAACGAATTCTCATCACCCTTTGTCCTTTTGCACCTCATGTTGCTAATGAAGCTTGGGAACTGATTGGACAAAAAGGATTTGTCGAAGAGCAATCCTGGCCAATGATTGATGAACAGCTTTTAGTTCAAGATTTGATTGAAATGGCTGTGCAAATAAATGGAAAGGTACGTGCACAAATTCAGCTAGCGCCAGATGCCACAGAAGAGATCGCAAAAGAAAAGGCACTTGCAGATGAGAATGTTCAAAAACATTTGCAGGGTAAAGAGATTCGAAAGATCGTGTATGTGCCAGGACGCATTTTGAACCTTGTTGTCTAATAAATACAAAAAAGAACGGAACTTTCCGTTCTTTTTCGTTCACTTATATAAGCGCGACAACGAACCTTAGCGAAAAAAGCTTTTTTTGTCCCTGTCCTGCATTCATCCACTTCCACAATTGCTCTCTTCTTGATAAGGTTTTTGCACAAAAGGAGGTTATTATTGCGTATGAAAGTAGTCATGATTGGGACCGGATATGTGGGTCTTACCACAGGCCTTGGGTATGCCAAACTTGGGCATCATGTGGCTTGTGTAGATACAGATGTCGCGAAAATTGCACAACTCGATTTAGGAGAGGTTCCTTTTTATGAACCAGAACTTTCTGAAATTCTTCGTGAAATGCAAGAAGAAGGAAGGGTGATGTTTACGACTGATCTTGCTTCTGTGATTGGACGCGCTGAGGTGATTATGATTGCTGTTGGCACCCCAGCATCTCCTACAGGAGAAGCGGATCTTTCCGCTGTGTTTCAAGTGGCTGAACAGATTGGTTCTCTTTTAGATCATGAAGCTGTGATTGTCGTGAAGAGCACTGTTCCTCCTGGAACAAATAAGGCTGTGATTGCACGTGTTCGTGCAGCCATGCAAAAAGCAGGAAAAGAAGTTTATTCTGATGTTGTGACAAATGCCTCTGTTCCAGAGTTTCTTCGAGAAGGAAGTGCGTTTGTTGATTTTTTTAAACCCGATCGCATTGTAGTCGGAGCTGATGATCGTATTGTACAGACGATTCTTGATCGTCTTCATGTGGGGATTAATGCTCCTCGAGTTTTTACGACCGTGGAAAGTGCAGAGCTTATTAAGTATGCCGCTAATGCGTTTCTGGCGACAAAAATTTCTTTTATCAATGAGATTGCCAATATTGCAGAAAGAATAGGAGCAGATGTGACAGAAGTTGCAAGAGGAATAGGACTTGATCGTCGGATTGGTCCACATTTTTTACAAGCAGGGATTGGGTATGGAGGATCTTGTTTTCCAAAAGATGTTTCTGCCTTGCATCAACTTTCTGGAATGAATGGGTACACATTTAAGTTGTTGAGTTCTGTCATAGAAGTAAATAATCGACAAAGAGATCTTTTTTTTGCAAAGATTGAACGAGTCATGGGGCCGTTGAAAGGACGAAAGATCGCGGTTTGGGGATTAGCATTTAAAAATGACACTGATGATGTACGAGAATCCGCTGCGATTGATTTTGTTCAACGTCTTTGTGGTCGCGGGGCTGAAGTGGTGGTGTATGATCCCAAAGCCATGAGGAATGCAAAAGTTATTTTGAGTCAACAAGTTACCTTTGCACCAACTGCGCTTGATGCAGCTATGGGAGCAGATGCTTTACTCATTTTGACTCCATGGGCAGAGTTTCGGAATGTGAGTTTTTCTTTTTTACATTCTTCTTTGTTAGAACCTCGTATTTTTGATGGACGGAATTTGCTCGCGGATCTTGATTTAGCACAAAAAGGATTTGAATATTATGGTATTGGTCTTGGATAAGGTATGAAGCAAAGAAGGAGGTGGATGTTGTTACAAAATTGGTGGACTTCGATGGCCTATTCGCCATCGCGATCTTTTGCCGTGGTTGCCACGGCATTTTGTATTGGGATTGCTTGGGGTGAAGTGTTTGCACGAAGTTCTTTTGAATTATTTCTTTGGCCACTTGCGTGTTTAATTGTTTCTATATTCCTCGTTCATTCGCGTGTTTTTCGCGTCAGTCTTATCATTCTTCTTGCTTTTGTTTTTGGGTTGTTTCGAACATCTCAAGCCTCTCTTCCTTCTGGAATAGAAACACTTGCAGATCATGCAGGACGATCTATCCGCATAGAAGGGAGGGTCTCTTCTGAAGTGGAACATCGACTTGATGGTCAGCATGTTGTTCTTGATCATGTCTTTCTTGCGGAAAGATCTGTAGAAGGAAAATTACTTGTTTTCTTTCCATTATATCCAAAAATAGACACAGGAGATCGTTTGGTGTTTACCGGAACAATTCAGCTTCCAGAACCTTTTGAAGGTTTTGCCTATGATCATTACCTCGCGACAAAAGGAATCCTCGGCATCAGTTTTTTCCCACAAAATCTTGATGTCTATCCTTCCTTTCAGAAAGGATTTCTTGTTAGGATTCTTTCAATAAAACAACGTGTGGTGAATCGATTGCAACATCTTTTTCCTGAACCTCACGCTTCCTTTCTTTCAGGATTACTTTTTGGTGGGAGTTCCTCTCTTTCTTCGGATTTAAAAGAAGATTTTTCACGAACCGGAGTTTCTCATATTCTTGCAGCTTCTGGGTTTAATGTTTCTTTATTTTCTCTTGTCTTTCTTGGATGGATTTTGCAAACCCCTTTAGGAAGAAAACGAGGCTTATTTTTGACAGCCGTTTTATTAGTGCTTTATGTACTGATGGCAGGAGCCACACCTGCTGTGGTGCGTGCAGGCGTGATGGCTTCTTTGCTTTTGGTAGGAACAGGGATTCGAAGAAAGGCTTCTATGAGAAATGTATTGTTACTTACATTAGCCGTAATGCTTCTTGTGAATCCAAAACTTCTTTTTTGGGATGTTGGATTTCAACTTTCTTTTATTGCCACAACTGCCCTTATTTTTGTGGTGCCTCAATGGAAACCATATTTTTTGTGGATTCCCGATTCCTTTGGAATTCGTGAATCTTTTGTTGGAAGTTTAGCAGCGATTGTTTGTACCATTCCGCTTATTCTCTGGCAGTTTGGTTCCATTTCTTTCATTGCTCCGCTGAGCAATCTTCTCATTTTGCCTGTCATTCCTTTTGTGATGGCTTTGAGTCTATTAGCACTTCTTTTCAGTGTTTTGTCTTTTTCTCTTGCATTAATTTTTGTCCTGCCAGCTTGGGCTCTTTCTTTCTTTATTCTCCACATTATTGTGTGGTTCGGGTCATTTACTTGGGCGCAAATGCAACCAGAATGGGCACAAGGGGGAGCCATTTTTCTTTTTCTAGGATTTGGATTTTTTCTTTTATGGAATTTCTTTCAGAAAACAAAAAGAAATTATTAATATCGCAAAGACACACCATTCAACGTTGTTTTGTTCTTGGATTATTTCTTTTGGTGTCTCTTTTTCTTTTTGCTTTTGAATCGCAGTCTTTTTCTTTCATTTTTCAAGAGGATTCTTTAAAAGTATGGATGTTTGATGTTGGACAAGGTGACGCTCTTTTTTTAGAGCTTCCAACAGGAGAGCAGATTTTGATCGATGGAGGACCGGATAATCGAGTACTTTCCAAATTAGGATCTGTGCTTTTTCCTTGGGATCGTTCTCTTGATTATGTGGTTGCGACCCACGCAGACGCAGATCACATTACTGGTCTTGTTTCTGTTCTAGAAAATTATGACGTTTCACATGTGGTCACAAATGGTCATCTTCAAGGGACAGGTGTTTCGGATGCATTGCAAAAAGCCATTGAGCAAGAAAAGTCAGAACAACGTGTTGTTCATGCAGGACAAACTTTGACTTTTGGAGATGTGATATTGGAGGTGTTATGGCCTTCTTTAGAAGTGATGAATGGAGTCGTTCAAGATCGAAATGAAACATCACTTGTTTTTCTTTTAACGTATGGAAAGACGAGTATTTTATTCACTGGGGATGCAGAAGAAGGATCAGAATTTGAATTTGCTACACAGGTTGGTGATGTGGATGTTGTAAAAGTTGGACATCATGGAAGTGCTTCTTCTACTTCTCATTTTCTTCTTGATCAGATTACTCCAGAAGTTGCTCTTGTTTCTGCAGGAAAAGATAATTCTTACGGACATCCACATCCTATTGTTCTTCAACGCCTTTTTGATCGAGCTGTAGACGTTTTTCGAACCGATCAAGGAGGAGATATTCTTCTTCGTTCTGTTGGACAAGAACCAAATCTTGAATATGCCCCCTTGCCGTTCTGAGGAGAAAGTGATATTTTTAGGGCGATAAATTAGTGAATAACCTTTTTGTTTATGATTCAACGTTCTCTTATTCTCCTGAAGCCGGATGCACTCGAGCGCGGTATTTGTGGAGAGATTATCACACGTTTCGAGCGTGTTGGGGCAAAAATTGTTGGGATGAAATTACTTGTCTCTGAAAAAGACACAGCCATGCGTCATTACACAGAAGATCTTGCACAGCGTCGTGGAGAAAAAGTGAGAGAAATGATGATTCAGATGTTAACTTCTGGTCCGATTATGGCGATTGTTGTAGAAGGAGTTGAAATGGTAGAGATCACAAGAAAAATGGTTGGCACAACTGAGCCAAAGAGTGCAGCTCCAGGGACCATTCGTGGGGATTATGCACACGTTTCTTTTCAACATGCAGATGATCTTGATAGTCCTATTTTCAATTTGATTCATGCTTCAGGAAATGCTGAAGAAGCAGAAGCGGAGATCAATGTGTGGTTTAAACCAGAAGAACTCGTTGAGTATAATCCAGCGTTCACCAAATACACATTGAAGAAAAAAGAATAATAAAAGAAGATATTTTTTTTGAGAGGGGTTTTCCTCTCTTCTTATCCTCGGACTGATTGTTCCGAGGTTTTCTTGACCAAAAAGCTGATCACACGGTAGGGTAGTTCATGGTTCTTTTCACTTCAAAAGGAGGGCACCTGATGAGCACAACTCCAAAGCAGTTCCGCATGCTTCCTCCCTTTAAAGCTCTGACTTTTCCTTGTCATGATGAATTGCGTGTTCGTGGTTTGCTTGCGACTTTTCTAACGAAAACGATGTGTGTTCCTCATGACCATTTGTCAGCTTTAATGGAGGCAATTATTCGTCAAGCAAAGAGCGTTCCAGAAAAACAGTGCGGATCACTTTCACAGGCGTCTGCTTATGTGATTGGAAAATATTGTGGTCTTTGGAAGGATTATCCTGGAAGAGGACTTCATGCGTTGTGGGTTTTGGAAGATTCTGGTTTTACTTTTTCTCGACAAGAAGAAGGGATTCGAACTATTCAAGAACTTCATTCCTGGATTAATAATCTGCTTTTCAGAAGTGGATTTCATCAAGTCGCTATTTCTGCACAAGAATGGATCAGTGAAGAAATGCGTCTGAGTTTAGCAGCACTGCATGTTCCCGCAGAAAATTTGGAAGGAGAGTTGTATTTTTCTCGAAGTGTCTGGATGTATGAATTTCTTCTTCGTCTCATTAAATGGTTTGGAGATGAAAAGGTTCAGTTGGAGACATATTGTCATACGGTCACGTTGACTTCTCTCATGGTGGAAGATGCCATGGAATTGACGGCTTTACTGATGGGAACAGTTATAGAAGAAGATGAAGAACAAGTACAAATTCAGTTTGAACCCGTTACTCCTACTCCGCTTTATCAGCATTTTCGTTTCTACGCACCTCTTTGTTGGCAAATGATCTTAATTGCAAAGAAAGAAGGAATTTCTAAAAAGGATTTAATGCAATGGTCTTTCGAAATGGGGAAAGAGTGGATTGCATGGTTGACCAGTGCTTTTCAGATTGAACTTCTTGATCGTGAATTGTTTGAGACAGTTCTTACTAATATTTCTTTTCTGAAAAATCGTTCGCAGGAAGAAGTTTTTAATCTCCTTTTTGCTTGGAGGGAAGTGAGAAGAGAAGGAATTTATTCTTTTCCTGCTTTTGTGAATCGTTTTGACGATCAAGAAGATCCACAAATACCAAGGCTCGTTCATGCTCTTATTTCTTCTGTGGGAGTTGATCCCACATTTGTTTTGTGAAGGCCTGTCACTACGGGTCTTTTTTTGTACAAAAAATCCTCTGTACAAAGAGGATTAAGAGAACACAAAAACGTTCTCAAAAAGAAAATCCGCTTTAAGCGGAATTATTCATGAGAAATATCGAAATATTGGGAGAGAACAGCACGATAAATATTTCCACGACTCACCATTCCAAGAAGTTTGCCTTCATGGATAATCGGGACTTGATGGATGCCACTTGCCACCATAAGAGCCCCAATTTTTAAAATTGGTGTTTCCAGATTTGCCGTAAGGAGTCGAGGAGACATAATGTCTGTGACTGCGCGAAGAGTTGTTCCTTTTACATCTTGTTCAAGAATTTCAAAATCTGTGAATGCATGAGGTGTTTTGACCCAATCTTTATATTTTGGGAAAAACGCACGGAACAAATCTTTTTCAGAAAGAATGCCTAAGAGTGTTCCTTTGCTATCTACGACCGGGATAGCGGAAACACGTCTTTTTAACATGAGAGATGCGGCTTCTTTCCAAGACGTCTCAGGGGCGCAGGTGTGGATTTCTCCAGGAGTAAAAATATCTGCGACTTTCATATACTTCTATATAATCAGAGTTTCTGTTTATCCGCAAGGACTTTATTACCTTGATTTCTTTTATAGATCAGTCCAGAATGGAAAGTGCTATGTTACGCAAACTTTTTAGGATTATTTCTTTTGTTTTTGTTGTGTATATATTAATAGCTCTTCTCACACTCCTATGTATTATTTGGGTATCATGACACCAATCAAACCAGATCAAATAACATCGCTAGAAGAGCGTTGTTGGAGTTTTGTGGAAGAACGTATTCCAGGAATTCGAAAAGGATGTGGAGCACCTGCTTATGTTCATTCTCAACGTGTCTTTCTTCTTTTGAAAGAGCTTGGATTTTCTGAAGAAGTATGTGTTGGAGGGTTATTGCATGATGTGATTGAAGATGCAGGAATTACGATTGAGGAATTGAAAGCACTTGGATGTACTCAAAGAATGATCGATCTTGTTTTGCTTGCAACACAAGATGATGAGTATGAGAGAGGGGATACTCAATGGGTGATGTTACTGGCACAATTGATTAAAGCAGATGATATTGAGGAATGGTCTATTAAGATTGCAGACATTCTTGATAATATTCGAAGTTGTTTGAGCATGTCTCCAGAACGTCGACGTTTTATGCATCAGGTGAAAGGTCCTCTCTTTTATTCTTTAGTAAAAAAGAAGCCTGTAAAAAAAGAACTACTTGAATTATTACAACAGGCTGTACAAGAGGGTCTTGATCAAGAACAAAAACTTTCTCAAAAAAAATAATAATCCCGCGAATGTGCGGGATTTTTGATCTGTTTATTTTGATGGACTGGAAATAGCTTGATCAAAATCAATCACATACACCATTGGAGGCTTGCTGAGATCTGCTTTTCCATCTGGGGTCCTGTGAAAGTAGAGGACAAAGTTATTATCATGTAAATGTCCATGTTCAATTTTGAGTTCAGCAAGACCATCAATGATCGTCTTTTTTTGTTTTTCAATCTCTTGTTTCCAAAGCAAGGTTGCTTCTTCCCATTTTGCAACATGTACTTCTTTAATTCCTTTCTTGGAAGGTTTTATTCCCACAATGGGTTCAACAGGAACAATCTCAAATCCTTTTGCTTTCCAAAATTCACGATTCTCAAAAGCAGCTTTCCATGACATTAAGGTTTGAGGTTCTATACTTCTCACAATCACTCTTTCTTTCAATTCTCCACCAAGCAAAGTTGTTCCAGAACCTGTTTTTTCAAATTGTTTTCGAAAGAATCCTTGGGGGTGTTTCTTTATATAAAGGTGTTTGAAGAGCAAGATCATGAAGATCTACAAACTCACATCCTAAGACTCTTGCTTGTTCTTTAAGTCCTTCTTGTTCACTCTCTGGAGCGCATTTGATCATTTCTGCACAATAGCGACGAACAAAAATATCCTGATCTTTTAATCCAGTTTCAATAAGTTCTGTCCGTTCACTCTCTGGAGCGTATTGGATCATTTGCGCACAATTGCGACGAACAAATATAGCCTGATCTTTCAATCCCATTTCAATAAGTTCTGTCCGTTCACTCTCTGGAGCGTATTGGATCATTTGCGTGCAAGAGAGACGAACATATTCATCCTGATCTTTTAATCCCATTTTAATAAGTTCTGTCCGTTCACTCTCTGGAGCGTATTGGATCATTTCTGCACAATTGCGACGAAGAACAGATATAGCCTGATCTTTCAATCCCATTTTAATAAGTTCTGTCCGTTCCCTCTCTGAAGCGTATTGGATTATTTTTGCACAATTGCGACGAACAGATTCATCCTGATCTTTCAATCCCATTTCAATAAGTTCTGTCCGTTCACTCTCTGGAGTGTATTGGATCATTTGCGCACAATTGCGACGAACATAAATATCCTGATCTTTCAATCCCATTTCAATAAGTTCTGTCCGTTCACTCTCCGGAGCGTATTGGATCATTTGCGCACAATTGCGACGAACAGATTCATCCTGATCTTTCAATCCCATTTCAATAAGTTTTGTCCGTTCACTCTCTGGAGCGTATTGAATCATTTTTGCACAATTGCGACGAACAGATTCATCCTGATTTTTCAATCCCATTTTAAGAACACTTGCAAG
>Ga0076263_134_pt1 | contig 25892 bp, 23 predicted proteins | sample RifGroF2_FD_67932 | JGI IMG/M metagenome (GOLD analysis project Ga0076263, IMG submission 67932) | Parcubacteria (Uhrbacteria) bacterium GW2011_GWF2_40_263
GGCATCTGTATCAATCGCGAGTTCTCCGGCTGTGTTCACGGTTGGAGTTGTTCCATTCACAAGTTCAAAAGAATCTGCTCCTCCAAAATCAAAGACTCCTGTGCCTGTATCACCTGTTGCGGACAAAAAAGCATCGGAATCATTTCCATCAAGAGTCTGGGCATTCAACGCATAAGGAGCAGCTACCATGCGTTTACGAGGAGTCAGTGTTTCTCCTTCAATCTCAACCTCAAGATATACACCGCTGTTGTCTGCAAATACTGAATCTGTGATTGCCGCATAAGGGACTGCTGCGGCTGTATCACCAAGTTGTTCGCTAAAAAGTCCTGAGGTTAGAGTGACCGAACGTGCCACACTTGTACTACAGTTAGTAGAAGAGTTCGACCACAGACAAGTACCACCTGAAAGGGCATCGTATAATCGGAACTCAACATCAAGTGTGCTATCAGCAACAGGCACTCCATTACTATTCAAAACTCGCCCTTGATAATTCAAGAGGTTTGGGGCAGAAGCAGCATGGACTGGAAAAGTCACAATCAAAGATCCAAAAACAAGGGCCACAGAAAGACTGATGACCAAACTTTTTTTGAACATTTGATTATGAATTAGCGGAAACATAAAGGGAATAATTAGGTCGATGAAATCGACCGAGGTTCACTTTTCTCTTGTGTTGTCTTGAGCGAGACATCAAGAGCAAAATCTTTAGAATTTTTTTCTTTTGAAAAATCAATAGGGCGAACTTCTTCGCGCTCGAAACCAGGTTTATCAAAACGAATAAAATACTGATTGGGACCGAGCAAAAAGGCATATCGTCCTTTACTATCTGTCACTTGTGTTTCAATAAGTCTATTGAACTTTGGTTCAAAAACTTGGGCAACTACATTTCCAACAGGTCTTCCTGTTTGTTTGTTATAAACAATTCCCCAATTGATTGGCTTGTGTGGACGAGCAAGTCGACGAACAAACAAATAAACAATAAGCTGAATCGCGATCATGCCTGCAGAAAAATATGTTGGTCGAAGTATGGCAAAAAGGATAGCAAGAAGCACGCCACTGGCTGAAAGACTGTACTGGATACGTCGCAAAGTTCGAAGAAAACGTACACGAGCTGGCTTGTGAAGAGATTCCTCTTGAGAAGGATCAGCAGGAATGTTTGCTGTAATCACTGCGTTTGTCTCTGTGACCTCAATAACTTCTTGATGATAAAGATCTAGATAGTCTCCATCTTGTATTTCACTTGAAAGATAAGTGCTAGGAAAAACAAATCCTTTTTTCGTTAAAGAAATTTTGTAAAATCCTGGCCTTACAAGAAAGAAATATCGACCTTCACGATCTGTCACACGTGTTTTCACTAATTTTCCTATAGAGGTTGAATCACGACTTTCTACCTGATAGAGACGCACAGTCGCAAGATCAATAGGAGTCTTACTTATGGCGTTATACACCACGCCATAACCTTTTCTTTTTCTTTGCCAGAAAAAGAGAATAGGAGCCAAAAAGAGATATTGAAGGAACGGAAGAAAATCAAAGGCAACACTCATGACAATCAAGCTCGCACTAGCTGTCACTGCAAGAGTCGGAATAGAAATAATCGCTACTTCCTCAACTCCTGGTAATTCTCGAATGACCATCAATTTTTGATCAACAAAGTCTTGAATAGACGTGATCTGATCTTTTGTTTGAACAAAGAAACCAGACGCTTCTTCTAACAAACTGATGACTGTTTCTTCTTCAGAGGAGAGAATCACCATTTGAATTGGAATATTGATCAAACCATTTGTAGTAGTGAAATGACTCGTTTGAGCAATTTCATACCCTTCATATTCTGCACGAACATAATAGGTACCAGATGGCACATACCACGTATAAACCCCCTCGGAGCTGGTGTGTTGAGGATTCATTTGTCTGTAAGGTGATCCATCCCAAACATGATAATCATCCTCTAGAACAAATAATGTCACCTTTACTTCTGAAAGCGGAAGAACCTCATCATCTAAAACCTCGAAGGCGTACCCGAAACCTTCGACGTCTAGAGAGAATGAAAGCACTTCAGTAGTTCCATCAAGATAAAATACTGTGAGAAGTAACGTATACTCACCGATTCCTTGAGGAGTTGTTGCAGAAGCTGTATAGAAAGAACGATCCTGACTGTCTGTATCAAGTGCGAGAAGATATCGTTCTTCATCGAACTCGATCTCTATATGGTCAACAGCCTTTTCCAACATCTCAGAAGGGAGTCGAAAAAGGAGTTCACGATCTGCAAGAACAGTAAGCACACCGGAGCTTGTGGCTGTTAAGGCAATCGTGCCGTCAGCAACGAAGAACTGCACGTCCCCTTCTTCAAGGGCTGAATCGATTTCTCCCTCAGGAGAAATCTCTTCACTTTCAGAACAATCCTCTGGACAGAAACTGGCTGTTTCGCCCAAAGAACAAATTCCATCTCCACAGATGTACGTATCACCTGCAGAACCCTCGGAAGGTTGTTCTTCTTCAGAAGGGGTGCTTGGCTCTGGCTCAGAAGGCTCTTCCTCCCGGTCTTCTTCAGGAGGTTCTTCTTCTGGCTCTTCGCTTGGCAACTCTTCTTCTGGCTCGCTCGGAATTCCCGAACCGAGCGCACCAGAAGCAAACTGCCCAGCCTGATCATAGGCAAATAACCCAAGATAATAAGTTGTCCCATTAACTAACCCACTTATTAAATAGGAGGTAAACAATCCATCAAACACAGAAGTACAATCGCTATCTTGTGAAGAACTTGGAAATGAATCTGTACAAATAATTGCATAAATACCTGCTAAATCCGTATCTGTAGGATTCGTCCAAGATAGAGAAAGTGATCCATCACCTGAAGTCACTGACAAACTAGAAATATTTGATGGAACAGCATCAACATCTGTCAAAAATGTTTGATCAGCAGAACTTCGAATATTTCCTGAAGCATCTGTTGCTTGCAAAACAAAATGATAAGTTGCTCCAGAGGTTAAGTCCGTTAAGATCATGGAATGATCTGTTTCAAAAGAAGTGTCTTGACTTGTTTGACCATAAACATCTGTCAAACCATATTGCAAAACACTTTCAGTCTCTTCATCTGTCGTCCAAGTGACTCTTGCGCTCGTTGTCGTAATATCAATGATTTCAATATCTGAAATCACTGGAGCTGTTTCATCGGTTGTTGAAAAAGTATATGTTGAGGAAGTTGCAGTATTTCCATCAACATCCGTTGATTTCACTAGAAAGTAATATGTTGATCCTTCTTGCAGGCCTGAAAGGAGCTGACTGTGGGAGGTCACATACGTGTAAGGAAAAGAACTTGAGCTCCCAAAACTTGATGTCAAACCATATTGAATGAGACTTGTTGATGATTCACTCGTTGTCCAAAGAATTGTTGCACTTGTGGCTGTAACCCCTGAAACAACCACAGAACTAATTATCGGAGCTGTGGTGTCAGATGGAGTACTTCCTCCACTGCTTGGCGATACTCCTCCTGGTACTGTTGCACTAATTGATATTGAATCTGATGAACCAATTGGAAGAATAATGGAACCTGTATCACCAAAAGTTCCTGCTATAGAAATGTAGTATGATCCGATACTTGATGGGTTTGTGATCTTATTAACTCCCACTCCAGATCCGGTTGCACTTGTACCAATATCAATCTGAACTTCGCTTCCAGCAGTAATTGCTCCACCATCACCACTACAAATAGTCACAGTGAAAACATCTCCAGAAATCGTAACTGAAGCTTTTTCAGTTCCGGAACAATCCGAAGCTGTAGTTAAAGCATTTCCGTCATCAGAAACATCAATATCGTCTTCAATTAAAGAGGCTGTTTCAAATTCCGACGCAAATGTCACCGTAATAGTTTCATTTTCGTTAATCCCTGATGGAGTTGTAAAGAGCAATCGATGATTCGCACTTTCCCCAGCAACTAACGTTGATGGATAATCATTGGCAGATGTGACTGTTGTTGCAGTAATTTTCTGAAAAGGAAAGAAAACCATGACCACAAGGACAAGGACGTAGGCAAGATAATTTTTCCTCCTTTGATACAACACACATGGTAGTGATTACCGAAAACGTTTTTTTGAGAAATGGGATAAAATCCTCCAGAACAGAAGAATGAATACAATCACGATCAGAAAGAAACTGAATAACTGCCAAGGAAAATACCAGATCTTCATAACATCCGAAATTTGATCAAAACTTCCATAAGAAAGAGAAAGAGAAAAAGTCACAGGACCGATTGCGAAATGTCTTAATTGACTTTTGATTGTCTGAAAGAAAGTCTGATCCTCGTTTATGAAAAATATTTGATATTTCCTTGTGCTAAGTGGCAATATTCGTCCAAAATCCTCATTGATATTTACTGATGCAAAAATTCTTCCAAAAATATCACGAGCTTTTATCTGACCTTCTGGAATTAGTACAACATTTCCTTGATTTTGAAGTCGAACAAAAAGACCTGGAAGTGAAGAAAAGAACAAACTTTTGTCTGTAGTCTCAAAAGAAAGAAGTTCGGCTTTTTGTAAAGTATCACCTTCAACAGTATAGAAAACAAGAGAAGCAATGGTTGCCTGAATTGCAACTCCGTTCGATTCAACAACTTCTGTGGGGGTCTGAGAAACAGTAATTGCACAGTAATAAGATCCGGAAGGAATGTCGTCAGGAGTCACAAGAGAATATGGTACTTGTACAGTAGTGTGAGCTGGAAGAAAGATAGTGTCTGTTGAAAAAACAATCCAATTTGAAAGCCCGGATTGATCTTCTTTGTAAGGAATAAAGTCTGGTGCCCCAGATTCATCTTGAGCAACAAAATTCAGACTTCCAAGAAGATAAATCTCTTCTTGATTACTTTCATTTGAAATCTCTAACTGTGAAAGAACTGTTTCTCCACGCTGACCGGATAATTCAATGAGTGTTGGATTTACGGAAAATGCGTGAGCAAAATTGATATCAGCAAAAAAACAGACAAGGAAAAAACTAAGTATTATAGAAAGTCTTTTCATATCAGAAATTCCCAGAAATAACGAAACCTAATTGATGTGCATAGGAGCCAGCCACTGTTGATGTGCTCATTGCTGCCTTCACTGTAACGAAATTCCGTTCTTCATAAGCAAATGAGGATGATGTCACGACATCTTGCAAAGAAGTTGTAAATGCGGTGTCTTGTGTATCAAATGTTGAATTTGCAAGTGTGACATCTGACGACCTTCCGCCATACTCCTCAGAACCAGCAGTCACCTGACCATCTAACACATCATCAATATCATAAGATCCGAAACGAAAATTTCCATCATCAAATACTTTAACAACATATCCATTCATAAGATCGGCAGTTACAGAAAAACCAATAATAGCTGTTTCAACAGATGTGCTTGATAAAGTTCCCAATGATCCTGATGATCCGCTTAATCTATAAAGAACATCATTTGATCCATCAATAACAGGCGTGGTACCGGCTGTTTTAATTTCATCCAAGACAATCTGCCCTATTCCAATAGAGGCGATTTTTCCAATAGCGGATATTTGGTTTTCTCCCAAATCCTGAATAATTGCAACATGATCACCTACAGAAAGACTTGTAGTATTTGTTGTCACTGTTGTTCCAGAAAAAGCTGATATTGATTGCAATGAACTAGACAACTGAGAAAACAAGCTGAAAGAAATGACACGATCATCAATACCAGATCTATACCCATCAGAAATCTCATAATTTGAACTCTCGCTTGAATCAACAGAAACCTCACCAACAACATCTCGTAAAAGATAACTAGCTGACGATGATGAATCTAAACCACCGGTGCTGAGTGTGTCCCACCGAATCTGAAAGTTTGTTGAGGACATTGTAGCCTGTGCAGAAAGCACATATACAAAAATCCCCACAGAAATTGCACAGAGATAGAAATATTTCATATCCTTTTGCATTACTTCTATAATACCATGAATACAAAATGTAGTCAAAGGATTATTATGCTAATATTAGCAAAAATAATTACAACGAAAGGTTAGGATTTCCTGATTTTTGTAAAAATACTGTATATTTCAACACTTTTTGAAGATGATATCCACATTTCCATGTTTTGGCTATGCTATTGTGGACAAATTTTCTTGATTTCTTCATTTTCCCTATCAGTTTCATGTGAAACAATTGTATTGTATTTTGAGAATTATTATGGCTCTATACTAAACAAGGTGGTGTATAACTAAAACATGACGCTATAGTTAGGGAAGTATTCACTCATCTCTAACCACACACGTCATGTCTACTTCAATCTGTTCAATTGAAATTATTGCATTACAAATGCTTCTTACTCTTTATTAAGGATATCTATAAATCAACATCAAATATACTGATTATGTTATCTATATCTGATCTGTAATCCAAGTATTTAACAAGGTATTGCTTGTGATAATTATGAATATGCAGATCAATTTATAATCTAGCAAAATCAATTGTCGAATATGGTACCAACCAAATGAATATCAAGATTACCTAACTGAGCTCACAAAGTTAATCATTCAACAATTTCTCTAGTTTTGTTTGAACATTGACCTCCCCCCAAGGCTAAAACCCAGGTTTTCATTTCGGTTTATCCAAACCCTAATCTTTTATCATCCCGAGCGATGTTATAAATACCCCTGTCATCCCGAGCGATGTTATAAATACCCCTGTCATCCCGAGCGATGTTATAAATACCCCTGTCATCCCGAGCGAGATTATAAATACCCCTGTCATCCCGAGCGAGATTATAAATACCCCTGTCATCCCGAGCGAGATTATAAATACCCCTGTCATCCCGAGCGAGATTATCGTCGAGCCGAGGGATCTCGAGTTATTTAAGTTTCTCCACTCGTCACTAGAAAACTCCTCAATCGAAATGACATGAATATTTTGTCTTCCGTTTAAATGAGAAAATCCTCCAACAAAACCGACCTATGTAGATCAGTTTTGTATACGGAATACCACTCATCCCGCACTCAGGCGGCTACCTCTTTACATTACCACTTACGTGCAATGTTTCCTGGTATTGGTATATGAAAAAACGACCATTGTTGGTCATTTCTATGTATAACTTTCTGAAAATTTTTTTGTCTAAACTAGTATAGTCAAATATATACAAAACACGATATGTTTATTTTGCATGGGTGATTTATGTTTCACATGAAACAGAATATATCATTTTCCATTTTCGTATGTGGTGTCCCTGGAGGGACTTGAACCCCCATCTCGTCCTTAGGAGAGACTTGCTCTATCCAGTTGAGCTACAGGGACAGATTAGTGTCGTAAAATATAGACACAAACTTCAAAAAATCTGCTATACTTCAACAATATTTAATCGTACTTGAGCTTATTTCTTACGTCAATCACTTATGATTACTCAAACTACTTTTTTAATCTTCACTATAGTTATAATTCTTTCTTCTGTTATTGTTTTCTTTATCTCAAAACACTTTTACAAAAAAAATGACAATTGTGATCCTAATTCTCTTCTGCATTCAATGAATGATTTACGTAAAGAAATACAGGAAACCACCAATCTTCAGAGAAAAGAAATTCAAGATCGTTTAGAATCCATGAACTATCAACTTACAAAAAGTGTCAACTCAAGTTCAGAAACACTCCAAAAACACTTTCAACATACAGCTTCGATTGTTCGAGATGTCACAGAAAAATTAACAAAACTTGATGAAACAAACAAACAAGTACTCAATTTTTCAACTCAGCTTCAAAGCCTTGAAAACATTTTAAAAAATCCAAAACAACGTGGAATTTTGGGGGAATATTGGCTTGAAACACTCTTGAATCAAGTTCTTTCACCAGGGCAGTACAAAATGCAGTACGATTTAGGAACAGATGAAAATACCGGGGCTAAATTAATTCCAGATGCTGTTATTTTCGTAAAAGACTTTATTGTGCCGATCGATGCAAAATTTTCGCTTGAAAACTATAATAAGATTGGACAAGAGAATGACATTGTGCGACGTGAACAACTGGAAAAGGAATTCAAATCTGATGTAAAGAAACGCATTGATGAGACATCAAAGTATATTCAAACAGAGAAGGGGACAACAAACTTTGCTTTTATGTTTGTCCCTGCAGAAGGGGTTTATCACAACCTCATCACTTCAAATGTTGGATCTGTTCAAGTAAACACTAGAAACCTGATCGAGTATGCATTTGAAAAAGGAGTTATGATTGTTTCACCAACTTCATTTTTTGCCTACCTTCAAACGGTTATTCTTGGACTTAAGGCTTTACAAATTGAAGATTCTGTCAAAGAAATTCAAATACAGGCTGAGTTGCTTATGCGTCATATGCGTGCCTATGAAGAACATCACAACAGAGTGGGCAAACACTTAGAAACATCAGTTCGAGCCTATGCCGCAGCTACAAGTGAATTAAAAAAAATCGATAAAGATATTTACCGAATAACAGATGGAGTTGTCGGAAAAGAACTAAACCCAGTTGATATTCAAGAAATAGCCACTGAATAATATGACCCATTGATCATGAATGATCTCTCCTTGAAATCTATGCGTATCTTGATTTCCCGGCTGATTTATCTATAAAAGATAAAGAGCTCATTCTTAAACAGTGTAAAATTCAAGATGCTTTGAGGGAAAGAGAAATCTTGGGATTTGCCTCCGCTTATCAAGAAGCAAAAGCATTGGCCAATAATCAAAAGACTCTTTTTTCACTTTCAGAAAAAAAAGTTGCTGATTTAATTCTACGCTGGGGAGAACTCATCGAATTAAGAAATAGTAAAGGATTACGCACAACAGAGGTTAATTTTCAAAATGGAAACGGAGCCTTACTTGCTTCACAAGTTCCTCGAGCAATGGAAATTATTTGTAAAATTTTTGCTGAATTCGATCAAAATGACCAAACAGAGTGACTCCAGATGAACTTTACAAAGAATTTGAAACAATTCATCCACTTAAGGATGGAAATGGAAGGCTGGGGGATTTGCTTTGGAAATTGGCAAAAACACGTGAACAAAAAAGCTGGCCAAATGAATTGCCTCCTGATATTTCCCCAAAATTAGTTGAATAACTTGACGTATTTCATCAAAAGGCTATAATGCCGTCACGCTCCATTAAGGAACAACGCTCAACAGAAAAACCTATGCCAAATTTGGCAAATGCAAAAAAAGCACTACGTCAAAGTGAAAAACGTGCTCAAAGAAACAAAATCACAAAAGCTGAAATCAAATCTCTTAGTGTTAAATTAAGAAAAATGATTGATTCAGTGAATGTGACAGAAGCAGAAGAAACAGCAAAAATTCTCGGAAAAAAGCTTGATAAAGCTTGTGCAAAGGGAATCCTGAAACTGAATACGGTTGCACGAAACAAGAGTCGTTTTATGAAGAAACTCAATGCGATTAAAAAAGCATAACAAAAATCCGGGTTTAGCCCGGATTTTTGTTTTTACTTATCGGTAAGAAGTTTTGCTGTGATGAAATCAACGGCAAGATCTGCTTGTATTTGGCCTGTCTTCATTTGATAATCAAAATCAAATAAAAGCTTATGGGTAGAAAGTAATTGATCTTGAGTAAATCCACGTACTTGTACAATCGCTTTACTTGCAACAAATGGATGAATTCCTAACTCTTTGGAAATAAGTTCTTTGGATGCATATGGTTGTTTATCAAGAAACGCACGCACTCCTAACAATATCCGAACTTGTCGAGACAGCATACTCATCAAACGATATTCATTTGCACCTGACCACCGTTCTTCTTGAAGAAGACGCAAGGCCTCTTTTGATTGCTTTCTACTCACAGCTTCAATTAAAGAAAATATTTGTCCCTCGAAAGAAGCATGAACTAATTTATCAACGGCTTGAAGATCAATTGGCTTTTTTTTTGAAAAAGCGATGAGTTTTTCGATTTCATGATGCATTTGCCAAAGATCAGAACCCACACGTTCAACAAGAGCCCGCAAAGCATGACGATCAATATTTCCTCCAAGAGATTGTACTTGTGTTTGAACCCATTTTACTAATTCATTTCCTTTTAATTCTTCAAAAGGATAAAAATGAACATCTGCATATTCTTTCAATTTTTTAAAAAGAGATTTTTTCACTAAAATTTTTGATTCTGTTGATTCAACTAAAATAACAATGGTTGATTCTGGTGTGCGCGACAATCCTTCTTCCCATAATTTTTGAGTCTCTTTTTTTGTTGTGGCAATAAGATCATGGATTATCACCATGCGCTTCTTTGCCATAAATGGAAAACTGCAAATTGATTGAATAATTTGTCCGTGATCTAATTTTGTTTTTCCTTCTTCAGGAAAAACAGAAGTATTCATTCCCGTTGGATCGTGTTTTTCTAGAAAAGCTTTTTTCATGAATTGCACTTTTTCAGAAACACGAAAGGAATCCTCACCGTAAATAAAAATAATCATACTGCCTCTATTTTACCTAATCGAGCTAGATCGAACAGTGCACAAGACGGGGATAAAAAACAGGAAATTAATGTTCCTATTTTATTCTTTCTGTTACTTCTTCCATTTCTGCATTTCCCCCCAATTATTTCCTATCTCAACATCCACAACCAAAGGAATATCAAAATTTGCGACCCCTTCCATCATTTCTTTTACCCCCCTAGCGACTTGATCAACAGCATCATTGACAACTTCAAAGACAAGTTCGTCGTGTACCTGAAGCAACATTTTTGCAGGCCAACCACTTTTCTTCAGCCATCCTTCTGTTGCGATCATTGCTTTTTTCATTACATCTGCAGATGTTCCTTGAACAGGCATGTTGATTGCCATTCGCTCTGCAGTAGCCACAAGTTGTTGCACTCCAGAATGAATCTCTGGCAAATATCGTCGACGCCCAAACAAACTCTCTACATACCCACGCTCATGCGCTTGAATTTTTGTTTCATCAAGATACTCTTTAATCGCATGGTGGATTTCAAAATAACGTTCGATAAATCGCTTGGCCTCAGCCATGCTCATATTTGTTGATCGCGCTAACGCCCTAGGACCCATTCCATACAAAATTCCAAAGTTGATGGCTTTTGCGGCACGGCGTTGTTCAGAAGTTACTTCTTCTTCCGGGGTTTCCCACACCTCAGAAGCCGTTCTGCGATGAATGTCTGCCCCATCTAAAAAAGCACTAATAAATGGCTTATCTTTCGCAATCACTGAAACAATTCGTAATTCAATTTGCGAATAATCCGCAGAAAGTAATTTTTTTCCTCGTCCAGAAACAAAAGCTTTTCGAATTTCATTTCCAAGATCTGTACGAATTGGAATGTTTTGTAAGTTTGGATCAGAAGAACTTAATCGCCCTGTAGATGTCACCGTCTGATTATAAGAAGTGTGAATACGCCCATCTTTTTCCACAAGCTTTGGCAAACTTTCTGCATAGGTTGATTGAAGTTTCGCCAATTCTCGATATTCACTAATAAGAGGAATAATCTTGTGTTCTTCCCACAATTTTTCTAATTCAGGCGCTGCTGTGGAATATCCTGTTTGTGTTTTTTTGATCCCTTTTGTCGGTAAATCGAGTTTTTCAAAGAGAATCTCCGCAAGTTGCGAGGGGGAATTGATGTTCACGTGCTTTCCTGCAAGTTGCGTAATCTGCTTTGTCAGGCTTTCTAATTGTGTTTTCAATTTTTTTGAAAAAATCCCCAAAGCCTTTACATCAAGCTCAATCCCAACCTGTTCCATTTCAAATAATATTTTCACAAGTGGCATTTCAATGTCCCAAACCACTTTTTGCATTTCAAGTTTCGTCAGCTCCATAAGCATAGAGTCTGCTATCTGCGGAAAAAGGGAAATCATCTTCCCAAGCCGCAAATAATCCTTTTCTGTTGCAAATCCCTGAGGAACATCTGATGATTGATGAGGAAAATACTTTTTCACCACTTCATCTAATTCATGCGCACGTGAACCTGCATGAAGCAAGTATGATCCAATTTGAAGATCAAAACACTTTGACTCAATTTCCCAATCTGTTACATGGAATAATTGCTTCAAATCATGTGTGATAATCAATTTTGCTTTTTTTAAAAATGTTTGAATAGCAAATAATTGTTCTTTTGATGGATTGGGAAGAATAATGGTGTATATTCCATCAGAAAGTCCTACAGCCGCAAGTGTTGCTCCAAACAAATCAGCTGCTTGTGTGGCAATAAAAATCCCTATTTTTTCCAAAGAAAGATTTTCACATTCCTCTTTCAGAGTTGATGCGCGCACAATAACTATCCCTTGTTTTTTTGTTTCTTTTTCAAGAGCTTGCATTGTTTCAGAAGGAGGTGGGGGGACAACAGTATGTTTGCGCAAAAGAGAACGAAACTCTAACTTTTGAAATAGTTGTTTTAGTACTTTTTCATTTGGCGCGCTCATTTTTGCAGAAGAAAATCGAAATGAAAGAGGAACATCTTGTACAATTGTCACCAGACGTTTTGAATCTTCTGCAACCTTCTTTTGATCTTCAAGTTTTTTTGCAAATTTCGCTTCGATCTTTCCTTGTTCGAGTGCTGTATAGATTTCCTTAATAGAACCAAAATCTTGCACTAGTGTTGTGGCTGTTTTTTCTCCAATTCCTGCAACTCCAGGAATATTATCTGAAGGATCACCACGCAAAGCTTTGTAATCAATAAGTTGTTCTGGAGACAAACCATAACGTTCTTTCACAGCGTTTCTATCATATTCCTTTATTTCTGAAATACCTTTTTTGAAAGTCACCACAGAAACAGACTCGTTTACAAGTTGAAGAGCATCGAGATCACCGGTCACAATATAGGTCTTCATTTCTTTTAAAGAAGCCTTCTTTGCAAGTGTCCCAATCACATCATCTGCTTCAAACCCCTTCGCACTTAATGAAGGAATCCCATATGCAACAAGAATATCTTGAATGATTGGGATTTGATCATAAAGCTCCTGCTCTTTTTCTGCTCGATGTGCTTTGTAATCAGCATATTCCTCATGACGAAATGTTTTTCCTTTCAAATCCCAAGCAACCGCCATAAAGGTTGGTTGATAGGCTTCTAACATTTTTTCTAAAATCATCGTGAAACCATAAGCCGCATTTACGACAGTTCCGTCTTGTGTGGTAAGTGGAGGAATGGCATGCCAAGCACGATGCAACAAGGCATTCCCATCTAAAACTAAAAAAATCTCTTTTTTCTTTGTCATACAGCTCTATGGTACGAGTTTTTCGCTCTCTCGTCTAACAAAAAAACACCCTTTCGAGTGTTAGGAGCTAAAAGGTTCGTATTGACGGGAAGGGAGTCCGCCACAACGACTGAGTTCACTAAAATGAGGACGTTCCTTGCGTTCAGCACCAAAAGAATCATGAAGAAAACGGATCAGGGTGATGAGATCATCATTATCATGCACATTAAAGGCAATGATTTCGCCAGCATATGGACCGTCTTTTGCAGGAATTTGAGAAATACGGCCCCGACAACGGCTATCAAGATCACGTCTTCCATAAGAACTGATGGGCATCTCTAAACGAACATACCAAAAAACTGATTTTCTGATGAACATCGCGAATCCATACTCAAAGGCAATGGCTCCAATGAGTTGAGATTGTACAGATGCTGCAGAAAGAGGAGTGACCCCGATAGAACGAACACCAAAACGTTGAAGTTCAAGCATTACTTGTCCGGTTGCTGCTCCTATAGAAAGGCCGGTAAGCTCCAGAAAAGGCATGAGATCCTCCTTGGAAAAGAACTACATTTAGCTTACAGGGGAGATAAAAAGTGTCAATATTTTATGCTCCCCCCGTTCCCCAAACTTCTTCTTCAGATTCTGGCATTTTTGCCACCTGCCAGAGAAGATCAAACAGAGTTCGACAAGATACTGCAACATCACCACTTGCCACCAAAATCATCGCATTTTCTTTACGAGTTGTCATAAAGGCCACTTCATCGCCAAAAATAATAATCGTGGCTGGTAAAGAAACATCTTTTGGAAGAAAACGAGACTCTCTAAGTTCTTTATGATCGTTTTTTACAATTTTTCTTGTTTCTGAAGTTTCTGGAATAAGTTGAAAACTTCGGATTCCTTTTTCAAGTCGTTCTGCAATAACACCTTTTAATAAATAAGGTTCTTTTACATATTCTAACATTCCGATTCCTGTTGTAATCATTTTATAGTCTGTGACTCCTGAACGATAGAGTCGTTTCCACATTCGTTTAAATCCTTCTGTTCCTTCATAAAAAGTCATGGTTGGTGTACCAGAATACATTTCATGAATCACCTCAAGGTCAGGAGCAATTTGAGAAAAAACGGTTTGTCGTTCTTTAAGCTTACGATCAAGGACTCCAGGATCTTCTGCTGTGTACACGTTTTTCTTTTTCGTTTTTCCTGCACGAAAAACCCCACGTTCTCTCAATTTTTCTAAGATTGGATAAATCGTGGTTCTAGGAAGATGAGTTTGCCGAGAAATCTCAAGTACACTAGAGGGACCAAGTCGAAGACCTGCGAGATAAATTACTGCTTCTTTTTTGTCCAGACCAAATGCCTCAAGACCGGCAAGTAAATGAGTTTGATCGTCCATACGCATATATTGTAAGGATAATCTCAATAATGAAAGAAGTCAAAAAGTGTCGAAATGATCGACATTTGCTCTTGGCCATAACCCATCCTTAAGGCATGCTGAAGATAGTTCCTTACAACGATCAACAAGGAGGCGACCATGACAGCGACACTCATCGCCCTTCTGACCAAAATGAGTATTCTCTTGGCATGTCACTTTGTAGGTGATTATGCTCTTCAGAATGCCTGGATGGCCATGACCAAAGGAAAAGATTGGCATGCAATGTTCGCACATGTGGGAACCTACACTAGTGTCTTTGCTCTCTTGAACCTCGTCCCTGATGTCCATTTGAACCTCTGGGCACTTATTCTGATCCTGGGAAGTCATGCGTTTATTGATCCCATCAAGGCACGGTGGAATCTGATCGGTGACGTTTCAGACCAGCTTCTGCACATTGGCATTCTGCTGTTCTGTGTGTTGAAAGGATGGATCTAATGCTTGCTCCTGGTTCTTATCTTTCTCACACGGGTGCACGAATCAAAACAAATTCGTTGCACCCGCACCTCTCACGCTCGCTTGAGGCACATCATTTGATGGATGCTTCTCGAATGCGCGAAGAGGATCTTGCACACTGTCGATGGGTTGAGTGGGGAATGAGTAAAGGGGTGACACATCCCTTCCTTGGCATTAGTATTCTGGGTCAACGCGAAGATCTCCCTCGAGGACTGCATGCAGAACTTGTGGCAGATTTTCCTGGAGTCGATCCCTACCCGCTTTGTTATGATGAAAATAATCATATTTACGGGTTTGGCGGATTTGTGCGCTGGATTCACTTCACCAATCCGAAAAATCCACACAATCCAGGTATTCTCGGAATTGATTGGAGTCTTGCCTGCCGACCCACAAGTGGAGTTGCCACAACCATGCGTTGTGTTGCTGATGTGGTAAAAATGATCATTCAACACGGACTTGATCCACAAACAGAAATCGCACTCCTTAATTGGCGCATGTGTGAAGATGATTTCCTTACGATGTGGAAGCAAGAGATTGAACTGATTTATGCATGGCAATGGGATCAGTCTACTCATGGTCTACTGGCTCCTCAAGGGAATCATTGTCCACGATGTGGATTGAAGACTTTTGTCCAGAAGAATAACTTCTGTTTTCGTTGCGGACATCAGCTACGTCAGTCAATCGTACACCCAAAGGAGGTCTCTCATGGTCTGGAAACACGACTCACCTGATTACCCTCCCGCACCTCAACCTTATCGTCCGGTTCGAGAAACAGAAACAAAATGGAAATACTGTCCAAGCTGTCATCAGACGCTGAGACCGGATTATGGTTTCTGCCCTGAATGCGGTCGTGCTGTTGGAACAACACGATTCCGGAACGAAGACCAATTCTTCTGTCCCAAGTGTAAACGACGACTTGATCAAAAGTTTAAATTCTGCCCTCATTGTGGCGGTGAACCAGATAGATCAATTCTGTCCTTGCCTGTCTGTTCTTGCCATGCTCTGTTTGTCGAAAATGGAATATATTGTCCAGCGTGTGGAAAACAAAATCCTTCTTCTTGAGACCTTAATGGTCTCTTTTTTTAAAAAAATCCACAGACATGTGCTGAGGATTTTATGACTATTTTTCTCTTAACCTTGATAGACGTAGGCGATTTGAGAAATAGGTTTATCTGGATGTTCTCTGCGATAAGAAAAATAGTTATCGTTGCAATAGGTACAATCTCTATCTGTTTGAATTTGATCTTCTTTGAAACCTTCCTGCATCAACTCTTCCTTTATGATAGCTTCTAAACTCACAAACCATTTTCCATTTCTTGAAATGAGTGCATTTGAATATTGTTCAAAAATATTTCGTGTGTCCTCTTGAATTTCAAAATGACACTGTTTGATGTGAGGACCAATAAGAACTTTGAGATTTTCTTTTTGAGATCCTTGCTCGATGAAAGCTCGAACCATTTTTGAAGCAATGCCTGCAACAACCCCACGCCATCCTGCATGGGCAATTCCAAAGGCAATCACTCACAGTAACGGTGAGACAGATATTTGAGTCTTGTGTGACAAGACCATCTGTTTTTGGAAAAACCTTTCCTTGATCATTTTTTGTGACAAACACTATATTTGTCCCATGTTCTAACTCTGTTGAAATAACAGAATCTGGATCAATGTTTATCTTCTCAAAAAAATGCAAACGATTTTGTTTGGCAACCTCTGTTGCTTTCAATATCATTTGTCCATCCTTCTTTTGAGAAATCCCATAATAACAGTCTTTAATTTTTTGTTTCTCTTTCATAGATAGTGACAGTGTAACAAATATTTTCACCCGTGTATTGGCAAGTCATATTGCGTGTTGGGGTCTATTGCGTGTTGGGGTCAGATCTTGAAATGACAGTTTTAACAAATATCCTTGACTTTTTTAACATCCTCCCTGGGCCAAAGCTCGGGGTTTCCATTTGGTTCATCCAAACTCCATTCATTTGTCATCCCGAGCAGGGTCATCACCACACTGTCATCCCGAGCAGGGTCATCACCACACTGTCATCCCGAGCAGGGTCATCACCACACTGTCATCCCGAGGTCATCCCGAGCAGGGTCATCACCACCCTGTCATCCCGGGCAAAATAATTAATCCCATTGTCATCCCGAGCAGGGTCATCACCACACTGTCATCCCGAGCAGGGTCATCACCACCCTGTCATCCCGGGCAAAATAATTAATCCCATTGTCATCCCGAGCAGGGTCATCACCACACTGTCATCCCGGGCAGGGTCATCACCACACTGTCATCCCGGGCAGGGTCATCACCACACTGTCATCCCGAGCGAGGTTATCGTCGAGCCGAGGGATCTTGAGTTATTCAAGATTTCTCCACTCGTCACTAGAAAACTCCTCAATCAAAATGACATGAACCACAAAACCGATCTGTGTCGATCGGTTTTGTGTCCGGGATACCATTCATCCCCGCACTCCGGCAGCTACCACCTCCTCATGACGCCACCTACGTGCAAGGTTTCCTGGTATAAGAAAAAAGCAAAAAACCCTCGCTTGCGCGAAGATTTTTTGCTGGGGCGGCCAACGGGAATATGACGTCGCTGCGCTCCGTCATATTATGTTCGTTCGCTCGGGATAGCCCAAATGTTGTTTAGTCTCTCCTCTCGCTCACTCACGCATCGAACCATACGGGTTCTCCTCTCATTGTCTACTCAGCAAAAAACCCTCGCTTGCGCGAAGATTTTTTGCTGGGGCGGCCAACGGGAATCGAACCCGTAATAGAGGTACCACAAACCCCTGTGATAACCGTTTCACCATGGCCGCCATGGATGTGCAAAAGCAATAATAGCGCATCTTTTGATTCTTTTCAAGACTTCAAATCTCCCAAAAAAGACAGGGAATAAACCTGTCTTTTAAATACAACTGTGTAACAATAATGACAAAACTCACTTTCTTAACCTCAGTGAATTCAATACAACAGATACAGAAGAGAAAGCCATAGCTGCAGAAGCGATCATGGGATGAAGGAATCCAAAAGCAGCAAGAGGAACCCCTACAATATTGTATATAAACGCCCAGAATAAGTTTTCTTTAATTATACGATAAGTTTTTTGTGAAAGCTTAATCGCTGTTGCCACTTTTCCGGGATCGCCTTGCACAAGGACAATTTGTCCTGCCTCAATCGCAATATCTGTTCCACTTCCAATGGCTATTCCTAAATCTGCTTGTGTGAGTGCAGGAGCATCATTGATCCCATCTCCCACAAATGCCACCTTTCGTCCTTTTTCCTGAACCTCCTTCACCAGAGTCATTTTTTGATCAGGCATCACATGCGCTCTTACTTCTGCAATACCAATCTGTCGTGCAATAGCTTCAGCGGTACGTTCATTATCTCCTGTTATCATCATGCTACTAATCCCCATTCGAGCTAATTGTTTCACAGCTTGCCCAGCACTTACTTTCACTTTATCAGCAATGGCAAAAAGTCCTATCACTTGCTGATCCATAGCAAGAATGATAGCCGTTTTTGCATCGCTTTGCCATTTTTGAATAATCTGATCAAAATCATCCATCTTGATCTGCTCTTCTCTGAAAAAAGTAGGATTTCCTAATAACACAGGTTTCCCTAAAACAATACCTTTAACGCCTTTCCCTGTCACAGAAACAAATGATTCAACCATTAATGGCTTTACTTGTTGTTCATTTGCATACTCAAGAACAGCCTTTGCAAGAGGATGTTCAGAAAGAGATTCTAATCCAGCAGCAATGCTAAGCATTTCTTTCTCTTCTATTTGATAGACTTCCACATCTGTCACCTGTGGTCTTCCTTGTGTGAGAGTGCCTGTCTTATCAAACATAACAACATTCAAATCCTTTCCTCGCTCAAGAGCTTCACCGTTTTTAATTAAAATCCCTTCTCTCGCGCCATGCCCTGTTCCCACCAAAATCGCAGTAGGAGTTGCAAGACCAAGTGCACAAGGACAAGCAATCACAAGAACGGCAACCGCAGGAATCAAAGATGTTTGAAGATCACCCGTTAAAACAAACCAAATAATAAAGGTAAGAATGGCAATTCCAATCACAACAGGAACAAAAATCGAAGCTACTTTATCTGCAAGATTTTGAATGGGTGCTTTTGTTTGTTGTGCTTCTTTCACCAAACGAACAATTTGTGCAAGAACAGTTTCTGAAGAACGTTTATTAATTTCCACTGTAATCGCTCCTTGTTGATTGATTGTGGCTCCATAAACAACATCTCCAACATTCTTCACAATAGGTAAACTTTCTCCGGAAAGCATGGATTCATCAAGAGATGTTTGACCTTTTACAATTACTCCATCCAATGGAACCTTTTCTCCTGGTTTCACCAAAACAAGATCACTAACTATTAACTGATCAACAGGAACTTCCTCAATTTCTTGTGATGTATTGATACGATGAGCATTCTTTACTCCAAGAGCCAACAATTTTTGAATCGCTTCTCCAGCTTTTCTTTTGCTCTTTGCTTCAAAAAAGCGTCCAAGTAAAATAAACATGGTGATGATGGATGCAGTTTCAAAATAGACTTCTCCACCATAAGAAAGAGACCACCAACTATAAATCAGAGCTGCTAGTGTACCTAAAGAAATTAAGGTATCCATACTTGAAGTGAATCGCTTTGCCTGTTGCCATGCCATTCGATGAAATGACATTCCTGGCCAAAACACAACAACGGTCGCTAAAATTCCTTGGAGCCAATAAGAAACAGGAATTCCTATTATGTTCCCTGGAATTTCAATCTTTAACATAACAAGAAGAAAAACAGGTATTGTAAAAACAGCAGAAGAAACAAAAAGTTTCCAGGCACTTATTCTTCCGGTGTGTTGATGACGGTCTTGCTTATGTTGATCGTGGGAAGAATGAGTCGTCCTTGTTTTTTCCATTGTTTCAGAAGAAAAAACTGCTTTGTAACCTTCTGCTTGTACAGCACGGGAAAGATCCTCCAGATGAAGAAACGTCTCATCATATTCAACACTTGCTTCTCCAAGAGCATAGTTCACATTCGCTGTTTGTACACCTTTCACTTTTGAGAGACTTTGTTCTGTTTTATTCGCACAAGAAGCACAATGCATTCCTTCAATTGGAAAAGTTATTTTTTTCATAGAAATTTTTAGTGGAAATTACATTCATCGTACCTCGAACCATCCCCATGGAACAACTAAAAACAAACGATCCTGTTTTTGTCGGAGTAAACATGACAATATTCTTTCCCGTTTTAAGAGAAGTCCTCACACCAAACTCTTGCAAAATCAAACTATTCGCACAGCCCATAAATTCTGGACCGTAAATCTCCCATTGCACAGGAATTCCTTCTACAACAGTCAGAACACTAGGATCATAGGTTCCTTGAGTTGTAATGTTCATCTGAATATATTGTTTGCCATTCACAAGATCGGGTTGATTACCTTCTGTTTTTTCATTTTGAACAAAAAAACTAGGAGTACTCCATCCAAGCAAAGCCAAACTACTTTGTAGATTACTAATTCCAAGCACAATCACGATCACCCCTGCAATTTTTGTGATCTGCTTAACAATTTTACTGTTTGTTAAAGAAGTTAAAGCACCAATGCCAAATAGAGCTGGAATGGTACCGAGCGCAAAAACTCCCATAAGTATTCCGGCTTGAATGGGACTTCCTAGAGAAAGTACAAAAAGTTGCATGGATTGTGTAAATCCGCAGGGAAGGAAGAAAGTAAAAGCCCCAAGAAGAAAAGGAATAATTGGATGTGAAGAATTACTCAATTCATGAATACGATGAGTAAGCCATTTTGGTGGATGAATAACAGAAAGATGTTTTGGAATTATCTCTAAAAGATTGATTCCAATTGTGACCATCATGAAGGCGATAATCAGTATAAACAATCCATTCAGTGTAGGAGAAAAAAATAATGCTTGTCCAACAAATCCAATCAAAGCTCCAAAAAAAACAAATCCAATCAATCTCCCACCATTAAAAAGAAGATGTGGGTATAATTTTTTCACAAACGGCCGATTAGGATGCTGTATTGTTAATGCTGTTGAAACAGTGGCAACTAATCCTCCTACAACAGCTGTGCAGGAAGAAACAGCGGCAACAAGTCCAATACTAAATACAGAAAAAAGTCCGAAAGACTGCTCAATGTTTGGAGAGAATGAAAGAAAACCTGTAATTTGAAAAATCTTATAGGTTACAAAAATAACTATCGCCATCCCACCTAGGCGCTTAAGATTCCATGATGTGTTTGACTCATTTTTCTCCTTATTGTCTTCTGAAAAAGGAAGATATTTAAAAAGATAAGAAGTATTCAAAAAACGTTGTTGCAGATCTGTTTCAGAAATTTCTGTTTTAGTATTCACAAAAATCTGTACTTGATTCTTTGTGTGAGAAGCAATCACCTTTCTCACACCATCCATTTTGATAATTTCTCGTTCAATAATAACTTCACAACTTGCACAATGGGTACCCTTTACTTCAAACCATAATTGTTTAGACCTCATAAAAATAAATTCTCAATAAAATTAAAAACACGAAAGCTTAATAAATAATAAATTCTTCTTTCGTGTTATTCTCTCTTTTGTGTCTTTAATTGAAGAGGAGGATCTTTTTGAGGGACAAGTGGGGTGATTCTATTTATTCCTAAAATTATGATGGGGGAAAGTGAAAAAGTATTATCAATACAAGGGGTGATTTCAGGAGAGAACGAAGGAAAAAATGAATATTCAACAAAATGATTTCGTATTGCTGCTTTAAAACAATGTAACAAGCAAGATTCTTTCTCTGAAGGAATTTCTTTCTCCAAAAAAGAGGAACTCATAGAAACGCACCCTTGAGAAACATCCATGTGTTGATGTGATTCCATGGCGTGAGCTGTTTTACTTCCACTCTGATATCCAAAAAATCCAAAACACACCATGAGAATAACCACAAAAACTAAACTTGTGTGAAAAAGGCTTTTCATACTAGAATCACTATAGCATGACTTGTTTATTTAATCATTTTCTCTCTTTTGACATAAAACCCCTTTTTTCTTATGAAACAACAAAATCCACTTTGGATCATTACTTTTATTCTTCTTCTTGGATCTCTTACCTATTGGCTCACGATTCCGCCTGTTGTTACAGAGCCAATCCCAGCAGAAGTTACTCACGATGCTTCTTATGAACTCCTTACAAGTATTAAGGAAACAACGGGCATCTCTTTTTATGAGATTGATAATAAAGAATTTGTCTGGGCAATCTCAAATGAGACTTATGAATACCTTCCTTTAATGATCACAGGGAAACGTATGTCAGCAAAACTCATACCAGAAGCAGATTATCAACAAATTTCAACCTATCTAGAAGCTCAAGGTTTTGTCAAAAGCCAGATGAATACCAGTTTCAATGATCCTGCTCATCAAGGATACGATGGATATCAAAAAAATGATCTTGTTTGTAAAGTGAATATCGCTTATCAACTAGATAATGCACTTAATGAACGAACAGGGCTTGTGAATACAGAAATAAAATGCGGACCTAACCTTCTCACAGAGTAATCAAAAAAATCTCGATCTCTTGGTCGGGATTTTTTAAAACAAAAAATCCCTGCTTTCTTTTAGAGGGAGTAGGGACAGGCGTCACATCCATAACTGCAATGAAGACGCATCAAAGAAAGACGAGATTCACATTCAGCAAAAGCAGCAGTCTTGTTGGAAAAGAGCTTATAGCCTTCTACATATTCTCCATCGATCTTCAAATCAATCATATGCCCCCTAGGCCCGAGCAGCCGAATTTTCCCATCTGGTTGCTGGCTACACCTATGAGACACTTCAGGATCAAGTGAAATAGCTCTGACAACAATCACGGGATCGCCCCTCTCTGTTCCGTAACAATTCACTTTTTTGCAACAGGTCATAATGGCCCACGCAACAGCTGTCAGTTCTCTCAATTCGTCTTTCAGTTGATCTGTATGTTTCTCAAGCTTACGAAACTCTACTTCTACTCCACGAAGTTCTTCGCGAACAGCATCAGCACCACGTCGCTTTGTTCCCACGTTCACCTCCGCGTGTTATGGTTTATGACTCTGCCAAATTTTCTTTATTTCGTCAAGAGTCCTAATAAAAAAACACCGCAAAAAACAGTGTTTTTTCTTTTTTTACTCACTGATGACAAATGTTTTAATCACTTCCTCTGCTTGGGCCAAAAAAACATCTGTTTGTTCATTCGTCCCAGTAGCCACGCTCACTAAATAGACCAACTCATCTCCTTCAATCGCATATAACACAGTTGTAACCGCACTTCCTTCTAGGTAACAGGTTTTCTCACAACGCATTTCAGATCGAGGAACGACTGCTCCATTAATTTCAATTGCTCCATTTTTCACGCTCACATCTGCTGCAGTGATCCAATATTTCTCATAGGCATACTCCTGCATAAACTGCACACGTGCATCAATATCTGATTCATCCCATCCAAATTCACTCACAATCTCATTTTGTGTTCTTCCTTCTTTCTCCACATCCTTAATCGTAATCGTAATGATATCTGGATCTGTATAAGCATCATTGGAAACTCCGTTTGAAATCCATCCGTGAAGACGTGCCCCCGTGGAAGAACGATCTGTAAAAGAACTCGCGTCTACAAGCCAATTTTCTGGAACTTGTAAAGAAAATCCATTTCCTTGTACATGCGCCCCATCAAAACGTGTAAGTTCTGTCACTTCTTCCGGAGATCCTTCATCAGAAGAATATCCTTCTCCAAAATGTTCATAGACATTTTGTGCTCCTGCGCCAACCTCTTCAATAACACTTTGTACTTCTGTGCAACCTACTCCCATTAAAAGAATAAGTGAACAAAGACTAAATATAGATACTAATTTTGTCATAAAAATTAAGTCATGATTCTTGTATTGAGCTTAGCATATGAACTAATCTTGGACAAAAGGGAACATTGACATCCATAAAAATTTTCGGCATGATGATGCCCGTCCAATTCTCCCTCAATACAAGGAGTACACGTGCGGAAGTCTCCACGCCAACGAGCAGAGCTTTTCAGAGAAAATGATGAATGCATTCTTTGTGTAGGATTGACTCATCTCTCCTTCCGATTGGAAAAATGTTCTCCTCTTTTTACGAACGATCCATATATCCGATCACAACGTATTGGAGAAAAGGTACGAATGATCCTTATAGATCTTTCTGGAAAGAAAAATGTTCTTTATCTTGGCAAACCGTTTGAAAACCCTCTTGTTTTAGAACGAGATATCACTCTTGCAAGATCTCACACTTTCGTTTTCGAAGAAAAGGGTCAGTCTATACGAATTTATGTGAGCATGGAAATCGAGCAGAGAGCTGCAGTACTCACGGTAAAATGTGAGCAAAGCATTAATTTTCCTCACTCCCTTGCAACAAATGATTTTCTTTTGTCTCCTCCAATTCATTGTTCTTGTCCTCACCCTAGCCTTTCATGCTAGGGTTTTCTTTTTCAAAAAATCTATAAATAATCTGTTATAATACCATCACAATTCGAACATCCCTTTCATATACCTATTATGTCTACTCATCATCATCGCACACATTTTTTCCGATCAAGTAAATTTTCTTTTAAACACCTCACTTCCACAGAAGGGCTCGCCACTCTTACTATCAATCGCATGATTTCTGTTTTGGGTTGGAGCCTGATCGGACTATTCTATCCAATTTTTATCTACGAATATTTTCATCAATCACTCGTCATTGTTTTACTTTACTTTGCTATTACTTTTGCTGTTCGTATCCCTCTCTTTTGGGTAGGAGCAAAAATTTTTTCTCGTATAGGTTTGGTAGCAAGTATGATTATTGGAGAAATTGGGGCAACATTTGCTCTGTTTGCATTTTATGCTCTTGAGACAGGAATTTTCTCCATCCCTCCTTCCGCTTTTTTACTTTTTGCTATTATTGGTTTTGCTATTGATTCCATGTTTTACTGGTCTCCTTTTCATGTTGATTTCATCAAGATGTCTACAAAGGGAAAGCTTGGAAGACAAATCAGTGTGCGCTATGCCATTCAAAGTGTCATTAGTGTGTTAGCACCACTTATTTCTGGTTGGATTATTTTGCATCACGGATATGAATTTAATTTTCTTTTTGGTGTGCTGATCACGATCACTTCTATTATTCCCTTGCTTTTTTTGAAAAATACGTTTGTTCAATATGAATTTGGATTTTGGGAAACTTTTCAAAAAATGTTTGAAAGTAAATTTCGTTCCATGAGTATTTCCATGATGGCTTATGGAGCAGAAAGTGTTGTAGGAACTGTTATTTGGCCACTTTTCCTTTTTATTATCTTTCAAGGTGATTACCTGAATATCGGAAGCTTTGCTGCAGTAATTATTGTAATGAGTCTTTTACTTGAATTATTTATTGGAAAAGAAACTGATAAGTTTTCTGCTGTGAAAATGCTTAAAATTGGAACAGGAGTCTATGCTCTTGGGTGGATTGGGAAAGCAATTGTCGATACGGTTGTAGGTGTTTTTGCAGCATCGACCTTTCATAGTATTGGATCTATTCTCCTTCGCACTCCCATGGATACACTCATGTATGAACAAGCTGCAGATTGTGGACATTATATTGATGAATACACGACACTTCGCGAAATTGCACTCACTATCGGACGTGCAGGCATGATGTTCTTCCTTATTGCCTTAACCTATTGGTTTTCAATTTCTTCTGCTTTTCTTGTTGCAGCAGTCATCTCCATTTTTGTTCTCCGTATCGCTCGTCAATCTTTTTCCCCTGTGGAAGGATAACGACGGATCACACGTAAATCCTGTGGAGCAGAATGTTCTAAGCATAGAGTTTCGTTACTCGAAACAGGAAGAACTTCTTGTCTGAAACTCCTCGTAGAAGTG
>Ga0076263_117_pt1 | contig 23616 bp, 23 predicted proteins | sample RifGroF2_FD_67932 | JGI IMG/M metagenome (GOLD analysis project Ga0076263, IMG submission 67932) | Parcubacteria (Uhrbacteria) bacterium GW2011_GWF2_40_263
AACAAAGATAACTACATTACAAAGATGATGCTCGCTTTTATTCCCTTTGTTCAGCTTGTATCGTTCATGAAGCATCACCTTGTTTGACATAGAGCCTTTTTGCCTTGACAGAGGGATTTTTCGTTGATAATCTGCCTCATCCTTGCCTTTTCAAGGAATTTGATCTTTACAACCAAAACAGGGAGAAAAATCATGCAACCAACTATTCCTCAATATACTTACACTGAACAGACAACCCTTGCTTCTTGTTTTCGTGCCTTTTTTTCCGCAAATCCAGCACTTAATCCAAAAATGGTATTCGAATCAATTGGAGTTGCTGATCCTCAAGTTTGGAAACGTTGGATGAATGGCCAATGGAATCAACCTCTTCTTTCTGTCTATAAACTGGCTGTCTTAAGAGTGATGGGAATCGATCTTGATAGATTGGTGATTATCCATCTCAAACATCAAATTCTTGATGATCTTGATCATCTAGACATAATTAAAAGAAAAAATCCTCGATTATCACATCTTCTTCGACGAAATCCTCGTTTGAAAGAGCTTGTCTCTTTTTCTACCTATCAGACACGTCTAGAAATTGTTCAAAAAATTCTTGAACATCGAACACTAATTGGAAGCGGACTTCTCGCACGGCAACTCGGCATTCCTTCAAGGACATCACTTGTTACGTGTTGGGATTTAGATAAAAGACTCCCCGGATGGGCTCCTGGTGAAACAGGACATTTAAGAGATTTATTAAAAAGATGTTTGATTCTTTTATTTGCTGGTGTCCGTTCTGGGAAAAGAGAAGATGTTCGTGTGGCTCTGATTACCGAAGAAGTTCTTGGATGCCTTCCTAATGAAATAAGATTGACGACATTTGAGGATGTGCTTGATGGATTGAAAAAACTTGATCCTGCACTTTCTGTTCCTGTGCTTTCTATAAGAATAGGCCTCTCCTGTCCAACAATAAAGCGACTTGTTTCTGGACAAACTCAAAACGCGGCAAAAATTCCAGACGAAACTATTCTTGTCCTTATTAAAGCCCTTCTAAAGAATCATTTTCCGACAAAACAAGATTCTATTGAAAAAGCAGTGTTAGAATTTTCTAGTGAAACTGGGGTGATTCATCCTGTTTTTCATTCTGAAGAAGAGTTATTTCAAACACTCTTTCCACAGTCACAGGCTGAGAAAATAAATACGGTTGTTCCAAGTGTTATCTTTTCAGAAGTGCTTGTTGTGTCTCCACAAAATTATGATCATGACCGGATTTCTATTCTTCTTCACTATCTTTCGGAACAAATGCAAGTACTTCTTGAAACAGTTCCAAAAAAAGAAGATGAATCAGAATTTGCTGAAATGATGGGAATTTTGTCATTAACACAGGCTTTTTTAGAAACAGGGAAAGAAAAAAAGAAAAAATCAGAAAGACTTACAACAGAACAAAAAACAGCTTTACTACAAGGATTTGGACTGATGCTTAAACTTGGAAAATTCCTTGTAAGACTTCATCCAGAAGACCGACAAGAGCTTGTTCCTTCTGTTGATAAAATACTTCTTTCATTGGCGCATCAACTTACAGCCGCAAGCTTAGAAGATCCTCTTGAGTTTCTTCAACAAATGAGCTTCGAAACCGCAACACAACCCTCTTCCAGGAGAAAACCCTCATGAGCCCACTTGAACATACGGTTGTTCGAGCAGGAATGGATCCAAGTTTTCTACAAAAGCATACAAGTGGTTTGCGACCATTTCCAAAAACGATTGCTGAACTGATTTGGAATGGAATTGATGCAAAAGCAACACTCTTCGAAATCTTGTTTACCACCCTTGGTCCTGTCTCAAAAGGTCGCACACAAGTCTCTATCTTGGATAATGGTATTGGAGTAAGTGATGCGGGACTCGAGGCACTTGTCAGTATTGATTTCAGCCCTTCAGCCAAGGATCCAAGCAAGCGCGGACGACAAGGAAATGGAAGTAAAGGTTTTGTTCATCAAGGTGATAGATTCACTGTAGAAACCTATGATGGAACTGTATTTCGAACAATTAGTTATACGGCTATTGAATTGATTGAAATGTGGAAAAATGGAAAAGCTCTTTGGGAAATCAAACCTCTTCCAGAGAACCATCCTTTGAAAAAGCTTAGTCATGGAACAATAATCACGATCCACAATCTTGGACATGGACCCGGAGTCAACAAACATCATAATCGTACAGCAACACGGCTTGCTCGTGAACTGGGCTCTTTACTTCCATTCCATGTTCCTGATCAAATCACGATCACAAATGAACAGGGGATCATTCACCCCATGAAGAAACGGAAAATTGTGGGACGCCCTATTGTTGGAGACACCTCTCTCACTCTTGCAGGTTCTATCTCTTATCATTTGGGTGTTTTGGAAGAAGTTGAAATGGGTGAACCACCAGTTGAAATGCACGCACAAGGCCGTGTCTGTGATCTGCAGACTTTCTTGGCACCTTTGGCTGAATCAAATTTGGCTCCACTCCTAACCTCTATCCATCGTATGCTTGGACATTTTCAAGTTACAGGCATTATCACCATTCCTTCTTTGAATGAATTCTCAGTGAATGATCGGGATAAGTTTGATCAAGATTTGTATGATGATGAAGAAAGGATTCGTGAAATCATCGAATGGATGCATCAAACTTTAGTACCTCTTTTGGAACAAGAGCTTGGTGTTTCTGCAGAAAAAATGGCGACAAGGGATGAAGAAACACTTGTAAAAGATTTGTTGAGTTATCTTCAAAACTCTCTTGGAGCACCACAGGATGATAAGCCCATTCTTGAATTGGAAACTCCCTTAGAACCTCGAATTGTTCCAACTTCTCTTGAACTTGAACCTGGAACAAGCATTGAACTTGTAATTTCAAATGCAAAGCCAAATAGCCAGTATTTGTGGGATGATCGTGGAAGTGGGGGGTTTTTCGATGTTCATGAAGGAGTAAAGGTTATTTTCACAGCTGGCTTTCTGATAGGAGAATTTGCTGCTATTTTGCAGATGGACGGAAAATCCATTCGTATTCCTATTTCAATTGTGGAACAAAAAGCTTTTCAGTTCCTCCGTCGTTGTCGACATACTCAACCAGGAATGATCATTACCCATACACTGCAGATTCCTTCTCGAATGACTGGATCTTTTATTTGGGAACTTGTTGAAAAAGGAAAGGGAAAACTTACTCCTGCAAAAGATGGACAGTCTGCAACACACGAAGTTAGTGATGTTTATGGGGAGTATCATGTCCGTGTTCTTCATCAAGGACAACCTCTGGGTGAAGCGACTTGCACCGTATTTGTGGAACCTTCCAAACAAAAACAGCCAAGGTATCCGTCACGTTCAGAATTTCTTTACAATGGTATTGCTTTTGAATTGAGAATGGTTCGTGCGTTTGGAACACAAGCGGATGTACAAGCAGCTTTGCTTCGCCGTTCTGTAAAAGAGGGACATTACACTATTCTAATTAATTTCTTGCACCCATGCTTCCAGACACAAAAAGACCTCTCCCGTATGACCAGTGCTCGTTGGCTTATTGCTTCTGCGATCGCTGAACAGCAAATGCAAACTTCCCGTAATTCACATATTGGAAATCTCCCTGAACAACAGAATGCTCTTGCACAAAGGATTTATTCGGAAATCTGGAGTGCCTAACAACCTCGCTTTGCGAGGTTTTTCTTTTACTTTTCTTAATAAATAAAGGGGAATTGATTGACAGAGAGAGTTCAATTCGCTATACTCCCGACACAATTTACTCTTTTTTTCATGACAATTTTTCATGAATACTATCTATGCCAAATATTTCTGTTGAAACATTAGAAAAAAATGCAGTGAAAATCACTGTGACAATTCCAGTTGAAGAAGTTCAACCTTATCTTGAAGAAGCTGCACAACGCATTTCTCAACAAACTACTATTCCAGGATTTCGCCCGGGAAAAGCTAGTTATGAAGTTGTTAAACAACGTGTTGGAGAAATGAAAATCTACGAAGAAGCATTAGAAGTTATTGTGAGAAAAACGTATGTAGAAACGCTTTTGTCTGAAAAAATTGAAACTGTAGGATCTCCAAAAATTGATGTAGAAAAACTCGCTCCAGGAAATCCTATTATCTATACTGCAGAAGTTGCTCGAATGCCTTCCGTATTAGAACTTGCTGATTTCCGTTCATTAAAAATTTCTCCAAACGAAGTGAAAGCAGAAGAAAGCGAAGTTGAACAAACAATAAGAGATCTTGCCCGTATGCAAACAAAGGAAGTGCGTGCAACAGCAAGCGAACCTGCAAAAAAAGAAGATAAAATTGTTGTTTCCATGGAAATGAATAAGGAAGGTGTTGCTATTGAAGGGGGAACCTCTCCAAATCATGCAATTTATCTTGCAGAAGATTATTATATTCCCGGATTAAAAGAACAGGTGATTGGAATGAAGGAAGGGGAAGAGAAAAAATTCACTCTTACTTTTCCAAAAGAGCATGCACAAAAAATTCTTGCTGGTGCTGATATTGAATTTTCTGTTAAATTAAAAGAAGTTTACCATCTTGAAACACCATCTATTGACGATCCTTTTGCTGTTTCTTTAGGTCAAAAAGATCTTTCTGCTCTTAAAGAAGTATTGCGTGAAAATATCCAAAAAGAAAAAGAACGAGAAGAGCAAATGCGAGAAGAACGAGAAATGCTTGAATTAATTGCAAAAAAATCACAATTTAATGATATCCCTGATTTATTAGTAAATGAAGAAGTGCAAAAAATGATTTCAGAACTACAAAACTCTGTTGAACAACAAGGATTGAACTTTGACACTTATCTTGCAAACTTAAAAAAGTCTCTTGCAGACATCAAACTCGATTTCACCCCTCAAGCTCTCACTCGCATAAAAGTAGCTCTTATCATGAAAAAAATTGGACAAGTTGAAAACATAGCTATTGAAGAAAAGGAACTTGATGAAGAAATTGACCGAATTGCAGAGGCTTATGCAGAAAATGAAGAAATTAGAAAACAAATATATTCTCCTCACTACCGTGATTACACGGAACAAATCCTCAAAAATCGAAAAGTTATTGAACTTCTCAAAGTTCTCATGGTGAAATAAATTCTGGAAAGAAAAAGCCGTTCCCTATATAGTAGATTCTACTGGGAACGGTTTTTATGATTCTAACATTGTTTGTAAAACCAAATGCGCGTGAAAACGCTATTCTTGAATGGGTAGATAAAGATACCCTTAAGGTTTCCGTTAAGGCGACTCCTGAAAAGGGAAAAGCAAATAAAGAACTCATTCAATTCCTTTCAAATGAATGGAATATTCCCAAATCTGCCATTGTGATTACACGAGGAATAACAGCAAAAATTAAGCAACTCACTATTTCCAACGAGTATCAAAAACAACTCAAACAAAAACACCCCTCCTGAAGGGGCTGTCCCAAAACTCTCACGTAAGTGAGAGTTTTGTGTATCTGAAACAAAAAGAGTCTCCAGTGGAGATCTTATTTAGATAATTTTCTTTAAGTTATTCTGAACAACTGGGATAATATCGACAATGACCATAAGGAGTAAGAAACTTGAGAAATCCATGATCAAAAGAAAGTGTTTTTTGATAAATTCGGATACAGATACAAACGATTGTTCTAGGAAGAATATGAAAAAATGAATACATATCAATACTCTTCATTTTGTTTTGAAACCTCTTTCACTTCCTCAAGTAAATGAGCTTTTTTTAAAAGGCTCTGAAATTCTTTTTCAATCTCTTGAAATTTTTTCTCTTTAATACTTGGTCTCACAAGAACCATAATATCAAAACCTGGAACAATACGATCTAATACTTTATGAATAATTTCACGAATTTGTCTTCGAATTTTATTTCGAATCACTGCTTTTTTTGATACTTTTGTTCCAACAGCAATTGCAAAACGTGAATTTTTGAGTTTATTTTTTCTATACTTAATTCCCATGGTAACAACAAAAACGCTCTTCGAATGAGCAAAGAGCGTTTTAATATCTTTATCTTGTGAAAGTCGATAAGGTTTCGGAAGCATGTTACTTTGTCTTTGCTTGTACACTGACTCGTTTTCTTCCTTTTGCGCGACGACTTTTTAAGACGTTTTGTCCTTCTGATGTCTGCATACGCGCACGGAATCCATGTTTCTTCAGACGTCTTCGGCTTTTTGGTTGATGCGTACGTTGTGGCATATTCTCCTTATTTGATAAGTCTTTTTGGAATATTCTTGAAAAAATATTCCTTACAATTAATGTAGCCGGGATCATATCATGCTATCCACATTTTATCAACTGTTTTATACACGATTCAAGCACTTGCCCACATGTGGATAAATCATTACACTGTAGAACATATTTCTTTCCTTTTTTCTTTTTTTATCATCATTAGACATTATCTTATGAATACGAATGAATTATGGCAAGCAGTTCTCGGTGAACTCGAGCTCACATTGAGCAAAGCGAACTTTACCACCTGGTTCAAAAATACATTCATTGTATCTTTCGAGGATGATGGCATTGTTGTGGTGGGTGTTCCAAATCTTTTTACTCATGCGTGGCTAGAAAAGAAATATCATAAACAAATTATTCAGTCTTTACAGAATCTGACGGAAAATAAAATTAAAAATGTTACTTATCGTGTTGAAACACATCAAGTTGAGCCTCAAATTGTTCCAACACAAGAAACAATTACTACTGAAATTGAAGAAACTCCTTATACTTATACGAATCAACGAGCTACTTATCCTTCTCCTTCAAACGGATTTCGATCAGGAGAATTTTCCTTAAATGGGAAATATACTTTTTCAAGTTTTGTTGTGGGAAAACAAAGTGAATTAGCTCATGCTGCTGCACAAGCCGTCTCTAACCAACCTGGGGGTGTTTATAATCCTCTTTTTATTTATGGAGGAGTGGGTCTTGGAAAAACACACCTTCTTCAAGCGGTTGGAAATGAACTTCTTCGAAAAAATCCTTCAACAAGAATTCTTTATGTCACTTGTGAACGTTTCACAAATGATTATATTAATGCTGTTCGTAGTGGACAAGCTCGAGAGTTTAAAAATCGTTATCGTACTGTGGATGTCTTACTTGTAGATGATATTCAATTTATTACGGGAAAAGAGGGAACACAGGAAGAATTTTTCCATACATTCAATCAACTCTACCAAAACAACAAACAGATTATCATTTCTTCAGATCGACCACCAAAAGCGATTCCAACCCTTGAAAAACGTCTTATTTCTCGTTTTGAATGTGGAATGATGGCTGATGTTGGAAGTCCAGATTTTGAAACACGTGTTGCTATTTTAGATCTAAAATGTAAAGAAAAAGCTTTTCATCTCTCAAGAGAAATACTTCATCATGTTGCAACAATAGTACAAAGTAATGTCCGAGAGTTAGAAGGAGCTTTAAATAAAATTATTGCATTTCATCAATTTAAAAATATTTCTCCCAGTGTTGATACAATAAAGCCTATTCTTTCTAGTTTTAGCCCCCAAAATACAAAGAAAAATGTTACTCCAAGACATCTTATTCATACTGTTGCACAATATTTTGAAATCAAAACAGATGATCTTCTTGGAAAAAGTCGTGAAAAACGTTTAGCTTTTCCAAGACAAATTGTGATGTATCTCATGCGTGAAGAAATGAAAGCAAGCTATCCATCAATCGGAACAGAATTAGGAGGACGTGATCATACAACAGCGATGCATGCATATGACAAAATTACAAATTGTCTTGAAGAAGATGAAAAACTTCAACACGATTTAGAATTAATTAAACAACAACTTTATAACGCATAGATCCTCATCTTTTCCACAATTTGTTCTTTTTTTCTTGTGAGTAACCTTGTGATGTTTTCAGTAGATCTTTGTGTATAACATACGAATAAGTTTATTAAAAAAGAATTGATAAAAGTTACTCCGGTTCTATTCATTTTTTTCACCAAGTTTATTCACAAATTTTTTGAAAGATTCATCAAGAAAATTAATAAGGAAATAGACTTATCCAGACCATCCACACCCCTTATTATTATCATTGTTTTAATATATATCTCTCTTTATTAATAATATCTTTTTATGAAACTGTCTTGTACAAGAGAAAATCTTCATCAAGGACTTTCAATTACAAGCCATCTCACAACGAAGAATACAAATCTTCCTATTCTTCAAAATGTTTTGGTAAAAACAGAAGGAGGGACAATTCGTTTTACAACAACAAATCTTGAAATTGCAATCCATTGTACTATTAGAGGAAAAATTGAAGAACCTGGAGAATATACTATTCCTTCAAAATTATTTTTTGATTACATTTCTCTTCTTCCAAACGAAACCGTTACTCTTTCTACAGAAGAAGAAGGAATTGATATTTCTTGTGAAAGTTATCAAACAAATATTCACGGATTACCTTCTTCTGAATTTCCTCTTATTCCAACTGTTCAAACAAATCGTTCTTATAAAATTCCCGTAGAAGATTTAAAAAAAGCACTTTCAAAAGTTCTTTTTTCCGTCGCTTCAAATGAATCTCGTCCAGAATTAACAGGAGTTTTACTTATTTTTAAACCAGGAGAAAAAGAAGGATCCATCACTCTTGCATCTACAGATTCTTATCGTTTATCAGAATGTCTTATCCCTCTAATTTCAGAAATTTCTTCAGAAGATTCTGTTATTCTTCCTGCAAGAACCCTTCTTGAATTAAATAGAATCCTTTCTGTTTTTAAAGACGATGTCGAATCCCCATCAGCAATTACATTACAACTTTCTGATAATCAAGCTGTTTTTCAATATGGTTCAGTAGAACTTATTTCGAGAATTATTGAAGGAGTCTATCCAGATTATCAACAAATTATTCCAACACAGTTCCAAACAGAAGTAATTCTTGATCGAGAGGATTTTATCAAGTCTGTAAAAACAGCCAGTTTATTCTCCCGGACAGGATTATTTGATGTTACTCTTGATTTTGAACCTGAAAAAAAAGAAGTTTTTGTAAAAGCTCTTGATGTTAATCGAGGGAAAAACACCACAACTTGCAAAGCAGATATTTCAGGTCAGGTGAATCATGTTACAGTGAATTACAAATATCTTTTAGATGGATTGAATGCTATGAGCTGTGATCAGATTCTTTTTCAAATGATTGATCCATCAAACCCTTGTCTTCTTTCTCCAAAAGAGGAATCTGGATCACATCGATATGTGGTCATGCCTATTCGTCAATAATTTTTCAATAAAAAATCACCCAAGGTTAATATGGGTGATTTTTTCATTATTATTATTGAGAAAAAGGATTTAATATTTCATCAGAAATGAAAATTTCTTGTTCTTCTTCAATAAGAGCACCATCTTCCACATCTGTAGATATTGTTTGAGAAATTGGTTCTCCTTCTTCTAAAGATACAACATTACCCACTGTTTCAATAATATCATCACCATTTGTTGGAATTGCTTTTGCAGAAAGAGACCAAGAACCAGAAAGAGGCAAAGACCAAGAGAAAGTAATGAAAGGAGAAGAAGGTGTTGTAATCGTTTGAATAAGTGATTTTGATCCTACACCCATTTGTTCTTGATAAAGACTTACAGAAGAGTAATTAGAGGGGTTCTCAAGCGAAAGAACAACCGTAAAGGTTTCTTGAGTTCTAGTAATAGTTTGTCCATTTGTTGGATCAAGAATTTCGAAATCAGATACAAGAGGATCTGCTTCAAGATGAATGCGCACAGAATTTGATCCACTATTATCTACATCATCATAAGCAATCACTTTTAAAAGATGGGATCCTCGAGATACTGTGTTTGGAAGTGTAAGAGAAAATTGAAAAGGATAGGAGATATCCGAACCAAGATAATAACTATCCAGATAAAATTCTACACGATCAATTGGTCTTGGAGCGCTTACATTAAGTGAGATATCCAGATTTCGTGAATCAAATGTTTGTCCATTTTCTGGAGAAAGAAGAGAAACAGTTGGGAAGAAGCTTGGTCCATGAATATCATCATATTCTGTTGGTGGTTCACCTTGTACAATTGTGATTCCTGTTTGTTCTTCTTGTGCTTGAATCCATGTTAAAATTGCGGATTCCCATGAGGTATATTGAAGATTTTCCGAAGGATTTTCTGGGATAGGTCCAAGCGGATCAGAAGGATTTACATAATGAAGAAGGGAATGATATTCAATATACACTCGTTCTTCTTTTTGAGAGTCAGGAGTGTATTCTGTTGCAAGTTTTCCTGAATTTTTATCAACCATCACAGTTTTACTTCCTAGAGATCCGTCAAGAATAGATTTTCCTGTTACAGAAATAATCGGATTTATAAAAGATTCGACTTCAGTATTTTCCAAAGCCCTTTTCATGAACGCATTCCAAATTGGAGCGGCAATTGTTGATCCTCCTGCTCCTTTGTTCATAACAGTATTATCATTTTTTCCTGCCCAAACTCCTACAGCAAGAGAAGGAGTATATCCCACAAGCCAAGCATCTCGATAGTCATTTGTTGTTCCTGTTTTTGCTGCAACAGGTCTTTCTCCTAATTGTAGATAATTTGAAGCTCCAAAAATATACGACCGTGCTTCATTATCAGCAAGAACATTCGTGATCATTCTTGCAATATTTTCTTCTAAAACACGATCTCCTTTTTCTTCTTTCCATTCATAAAGAGTTTCTCCATTCGCATCTTCTACGAGAAGGAGAGAGACAGGCTTGTGATAAATTCCTTCATTTGCAAAAACTCCATAAGCTCCAACATGTTCCAGAAGCTTTACTTCTCCTCCTCCAAGAACAAGAGAAAGACCATAATTAGAATAATTTTCAAAAGTTGAATAACCTAGCTTTCTTGCAAAATCAATCGTCTGTTCAACCCCTACAAGGTAAGACATTTTGACAGCAGGAATATTTAATGAGCCTTGAAGAGCCTCGCGAATGTGCACAGGACCATGTTCAACAAGATCATAGTTATGTGGGGTGTAATCGTCTGTATCAGTCTTGAAAGTGGTTACCACATCCCAAAGAACTGTATTAGGGGTGTATCCAAGTTCAAAACCTTTTGTGTAAACAATTGGTTTAAAACTTGATCCTGGTTGACGTAGTCGCGTTGTGACATTTACTTGTCCGTCGATTTCATCATCAAAAAAGTCTTTTGAACCAACCATGGAGAGTATTTGTCCATTTTTTGGATTAATAGCTACCAAAGCAGCATTATTGAATCCATAATAATCTCCTCGTTCTTCCACACCTTTTACCACTTCATCTTCTGCTATTTTTTGAAGATCATAATCAAGTGTGGTAATGACTTTGAGTCCACCTTCCTCCACTGTGCGTTGATCAAATTGCTGTTCAAGAAGTTCTTTAACATAGAAAACAAAGTGTGGGGCAGTGATATTTCCGACTTTAACTCCAATTACTATATCTTCCAACATTGCAGATTCTAAATCTTCCTCAGAGATATAATTTAAATCTACCATTTCATGGAGAATCCAATCACGACGAGCAATCAAATAATCTGGATTATTTAAATAAAATGTAGGGGCTTGTGGAAGAGCAGCAAGGGTAGCCGCTTCTGCTAACGAGAGATCGTTTACAGACTTATTAAAGTAGTTTTGAGCCGCAGCTTCAATACCGTAATACGTAGAACCGTAAGGAATTTCATTAAAATAAATTTGAAGTAATTCATCTTTTGTATATCGACGTTCAAGCTCAAGAGAAAGAATTAATTCTTTAATCTTTCGAATATAAGTTTTTTCATTTGAAAGAATTGCGTTTTTGACTAATTGTTGTGTGAGAGTAGAACCACCTACACGGCTTCCTGTAAAAATATTTCTCAACATGGCTCGAGCAAAGCCTGTAGCATCAAAACCACTATGTTCACAGAATTTTCGATCCTCTGCGGTAATAACCGCTTGTATAGCATACAAAGGGATTCCATTTTCTGATGTTTGTAATTGATCATCGTCCTGACAAAAACCTTCTTGCAATTTTACAAGTGTTCTATTTTCTTCTCCGAAAAGTTCATAAAGAAGATGTTCCCCAGTTTTATCATAAATTTTTGTTGTCTGACTGATTTCTCTATCTGTGAGAGTATTTGGATCTGGAAGGTCACGACTTACATAAGCAAAAAGTCCCAAAAGACAAAGAGAACCAATAATTCCTAATGCAACAAAAAGAAGAATAAGATTTTTGATCAGGGTTATTTTTGAAAGATTGTGTTTTTTAAAAAAAGAATTTAAAAGAGATTTTCTTCGGTGAGAATAACCATGTTTTTTCCATCCCTGAGTTTGATAAGAAGACATAATAATGGGTAATTTTTGTGTTCAAAATGTCAAAATATGAATATGAATCCTCTATACAATAACGCATTTTGATTGTTTTCAGAAGAGGAAAAACTTGACAAGCATTTTTCAGAAACCTAGTGCTGTGGGTAGAATGGTTGACAAAAGACGATTTTCATGGTATTCTGTTGACACTTCCGCAAACGCGGGAGTATTTATTTTGTCATATTTTGTATGCCCTATGTGGCTTCGGAGGACTGCTCCATAGGGTATGCCAAATATAACGTTCGTAAAGAGTACAAACCAAAAAATCACCGAAATTAGTCATTATCTCTTTTCCTTTTGTTTTAAAAAGATGATTACTATTCGGGAACTTTTTTGTTCATCTGAGAAAAAAATTAGTCGTGTTTTAGTAGATATCCAAACACACACAGTTGAAATTCTTGCATGTGGTTTTGTTGCATCCATCACTTTGTTTATTTTTTCTCCCTCTGCAGCAATTGCAGACATTGATACAGGTCCACAATACCCAAATCAAGAAACAGTTGATTTAATGATTTCTGCCATGCAAAACAAAAGTGTTCCTTATGGAACTCTTCCTGTTTCAGAAGAGGCGGTTGCACGAAAGTTTTATACAATTCCTGTAACAGCTTATTCTTCAACAGTTGATCAATGTGATGATGATCCTTTTATTACTGCAAATGGAGAATATGTTTCTGACGGAGGAATTGCAGCAAATTTTCTTCCTTTTGGAACAAAGATTAAAATTCCAGAGCTTTATGGAGATAAAGTATTTACTGTGAATGATCGTATGAATAAACGTTATTATCATCATGCGGATATTTGGATGCCAACACGTGAAGAAGCCGTTCATTTCGGTATTAAGTATGTGACTATTGAAGTTTTCTAAAAAAATAAAACAAAAGAATGGTACAACCATTCTTTTGTCGTAATTGATTCTTTTACTTCTCTTTGTTACTATCTTTTCATTGAAAAGGGCCACGTGGCGAAGCTGGTTAACGCGGCGGTCTGCAAAACCGCTATGCGTCGGTTCAAGTCCGACCGTGGCCTCCAACAAAAAAACTGACTTATAGTCAGTTTTTTTGTGATTAGTATTCTACTTCTTGAATATGCGCTACAAGATCTAGGGAATCTTCGTATGTCAGGTTTTTTGGAATCCAAGCAAAAGTGCGTTTGAACAGATCGATATGAAGAGATTCTTTTAATTCTTCCAAGTCTTCTTCAGGGGCTGTAAAAACAAGAGTTTCAAATTCATTTTTTTGCAATCGAAAAAGAAGATTTTTGGAAAGTTTGTGATATAACTTATCACGTGAAATTATTCTTGTTTTTTCACTTTGTTCACCAGAATGCATCCCCCCAGGTGTTTGCATAGAATATTGTTCTTGATTCTCATGGGAAGGATAATCACTTGAAAGTGTCTCAAGATAGGTAAATTCTCGATCAAAAGCATGGTAAAGTTTTGCTTGAACATTATCGGTAATAACAATAATGGTTGATTTTGGAAATGGTTGAAAAGTTTGTGGTATTTGCATAAATATTTTGATATAACAAAAATAGTATAACACGAACATCCTTTTGTTGTATTTAGTCTTCTAAAGAGATGCGATATACTAAGAATGTATGAATCATCATCAATTTCATCATAAGATCGAAAAGTCTATTCGAGAAATTGTCTTTGGTCTTGAAGATAGTTTAGTGACTTCTCTTGGAACAGTTACAGGAGTTGCTGTAGGAACACAAAATACATTTGCTATTCTTCTTTCGGGAGTGGTTGTGATATTTACTTCTGTGATGTCCATGTCCGCAGGAAGTTATCTTTCTTCAAAAGCCACTGAGCAAGCAAATGGATTTTTGTTTTATAAACAAAAATGGTTTAGTCATTCTTTTCGTGCCGCATGGGTTATGGGTCTCTTTTATCTTTTCGGAGGTTTCATTCCGCTCATTCCCTATTTTTTTCTTTCCCCACAAAAAGCGATTTTTCCTGCAATTCTTCTTACTGCATTTGCTCTTTTTTTTATCGGTTTTTGGAGCGGACATTATACAAAACGACAAAGAGTTCGTAGTGGGATCGAAATGCTTTGTATTTCACTTGGAGCTGCTTTGATTGGATCAATCATTGGTCAAATTGCCCATCTGATTTTCGGAAATTATCTTATCTAATATTTTATGACATTTATTGAAAACGAATTAGGAGAACAGCACGATATTTGTGATGTTTGTCAAATTCCTTTATCAGATAATTCTCCTTGTTTTACAAAAGAGTACGAAGGAATACTTTTTACTTTTTGTTCAGAAAAGTGTTTTAAGGAGTATTTGGAAAGCCCTGAACTCTATGTTTCATTTCCAGATGATGAGGTTATTGAATAACAAGAAGGTAATACAAAAAGGTCATTTTGTTCTTAAATAAAGGCTTTTTAAAAGAAATTCATGCAGAAGCATTGACAAAAACAAGAAAAAATGGTATTCTATTGTCGACCTAACCTGTTTTCATAATAGGAACGGTACATTTAACTCATTTACTTGTTTCATATTATGAACAACAAGTTATTCGTGGGAAACATCTCTTGGGATGCTACAAATGAGGACCTTGAAAGCCTTTTTGCAGAATTCGGAGAAGTAACCTCAGCTCGCATCGTGACCGATAAATTCTCTGGCAAAAGCCGTGGATTCGGTTTCGTTGAGATGGCAACAGAAGATCAAGCACAAGCTGCGATCAAAGCCCTTGATGGAAAAGAATTCATGGGACGCGAAATTGCTGTCAACATTGCTCGTCCAAAAGAGCAATAAAGAGTAATACAAAAAAACCACTCGCTTGCGGGTGGTTTTTTGGTTGTTGAATTAATCAATAATCGTTTCATCTATTACATCATAATTAAGGTGAAGATAGGAATGATCAAGTGGGGTACAAGAAGTGAGTTTTAATGCCTTGAGTTGTGAAAGTTCCTCGATCTTATGAAGAGCTTCGCCATCAAGGAGTGTAGAAGTGGTTGATCCCCCCACAAGGATTGGAGCAACAATAAGAGAAAGGTGATCGATAAGGCCAAGACGAAGGAGGGTGGTATTCAAAGTTCCTCCTGATTGAATTGTGAGGCGCTGTGCACCAAACTCTGAACAAAGCTTTTGAAAAAGATTTAGAAAATCAATTTGTTTTTTGTATGAAATAACAGTGCAATTATTATTATTATTATTATTATTATTATTATCTGTGAGTGAAGGATGTTTTTCATTTGTGGTTACCAAGAAAAGATGTTCAACCCACTGACAAAGGAAGTCAACTCCTTGTTTAGTAAGATGAGGTTTGTTGTCGATTATGACAAATTGTACAGCAATTTTTTTTGGAGGATCTTTTTGGTCATTCACCCCAATCTTTGCCATGACTCTTCCTGTATTTAAGGAAAAATAATCTGTGAGTTTTTCTGCATCATAATATTGATGGAGCCCCTCCTTTACTCCATGTATCCGTTTCCAATCACGATCTACATCAAAAACATCCGTATCTCCACTAGAAATTTTTCCATCAACAGACATGAGTAAAAAAAGTGTTGTTTCTGGTCGCATGTTCATATAGAGATATTGTAATAGTTTCTTTAATTATGACAAGCAATGAAAGAACAAAATCAATTTTTTGAATATTTAAATAAGGATTGACATATAAGATTTTTCTTGATAAATTCCTAGCTACAAACTAGGAATTATGACTTCATTATTACACATGAGCACAAAAGTTCATTACGGACTGATGTTTTTGTCTCGACTTTCCTCTTGTTATCAAAAAGGAGTTTTTATTTCCTTACAAGAATTTTCGCTAGAAACAGGGTTTGTTTCTGGGGGGTATTTAGAAGAGATTGTTTGTTTGCTTCGTAAAAATAAAATAGTAAAAGCAAAGCGTGGAGCAAAAGGAGGATATCAACTCACAAAACATCCAAAAGAAATTTCAATGAAAAAAATTATTGAAGTTTTGGAAAATTCTTCAAAACAATTGCCTTGTCAGTCAAGTCAGTGCTCTATGGGGTCCACATGCACATTGAAAAAGTTTTGGGATGAACTTCAAGAGATTCTTGATCAAAAATTAGAAGAAACAACCCTTCAAGATTTATTACTGTCTTTTTAAGTATGCCTTGTTCAATCTGTGATGCACTAATGAAAATCCAAGAGAAGGTCAAAAAACTATATTTTCGAACACAAAAGACAAACAAATTATTTGTGTATCTTGATCATGCGGCAACAACTTCTGTTGATCTTCGTGTACAAGAAGTTATGTTGTCTTTTCTTGATCAAACATATGGAAACCCTTCAAGTTTGTATCAAAAAGGAATGGAAGCAAAACACGCGTTAGATCAAGCACGTGAACAGATTGCAAAAATACTTCATGCGAAAGAACAAGAAATTATTTTTACTTCCGGAGGAACAGAATCTGATAATCTAGCCATTTTAGGATTTGCTCGTGCGAACAAAGAAAAAGGGAAACATCTCATTACCACAAAACTTGAGCACCATGCGGTTTTAGAGGCCATGATGCAACTTGAAAAAAACGAGGGGTTTGAGGTGACTTTTTTAGAGCCGAATAAACAGGGATTAATCACAGCAAAACAAGTAAAGGAAGCAGTGCGTTCAGATACGATTTTGGTGAGTGTAATGTATGCAAATAATGAAGTAGGAACAATTTTTCCAATTGCAGAGATAGGAAACTTGTTGCAAAAATATCGACAAGAACATCAACAATCCTTTCCTGTATTTCACACAGATGCCTGTCAAGCAACAGGATATTTAGATCTTGATTGTGAAAAACTTCATGTTGATCTTCTTACAATCAATGGAAGTAAAATGTATGGACCAAAAGGAGTAGGAGTTTTGTTTGTGAAACAGGGGATTAAACTACAACCTTTAATGTTTGGTGGAGGACAAGAGAGATCCCTACGTCCAGGAACAGAAAACGTGTCTGGAATTGTTGGTTTAGCAAAAGCTTTAGAGATTGCACAAAAAGAAAGACAAACAGAGTCAACAAGACAATTAGTGTTACGAGATTTTTTGATTGAGCGTATTCTTTCTACGATTCCAAAAACGCGTTTGAATGGGCATACCACAGAGCGTTTACCAAATAATGTCAACATCTCTTTTGAGGGAATTGAAGGAGAAGCCCTTTTACTTTATCTTGATCATGAAGGAATTGCCGTTTCAACAGGATCTGCCTGCACAAGTCAATCTCTTGAACCCAGTCATGTGCTTACGGCCCTTGGATTACCTCACGAACAAGCACATAGTTCCATTCGTTTTACACTTGGTCGATCTACCACACAAAAAGATCTTGAATTTGTTTTGTCTGTTTTGCCACAAGTTGTAAAAAAATTACGTTCTCTAAGCCCTCTTGCTTAATATGAATACTTCCACACATTCTATAGGTGATGTCACAAGTTGTGATCATTCTCAATCTTGGGTCTATACTGATGTCGTGAAAGATCATTTTTTTCATCCACGAAATTTTGTTCAAGATGAAGAAGAAGTAAATACATTTGAGGGACATGGGCAATATGGATCTCCTGCTTGTGGAGATGAAATGCATGTTTGGATTAAAGTAGATCCAGATTCAAAAAGAATCACAGATTTCAAATGGAGAACATTTGGTTGTGCAAGTGCGATTGCGGCAACTTCTATTGCTTCAGAAATTGTATTAGAAAATGGAGGAATGACGATTGAAGAAGCAAAACATCTTAAACCTCAAACGATTATTGAACGGCTTGGAGGATTACCAAATCGAAAAATTCATTGTTCTGTTCTTTGTGATAAAGCTTTGTTAAAAGCCATTGAAGATTACGAGAATCGTTGATAAATACATTGTTTTTTGATATCTTATGGTCATTCATTAATCATTTTTATGCCAAAAATTACAATCAAAGTTGATCCAGACCTTTGTATTGGTGCAGCATCTTGCGTGACCGTTGCTCCAGACACCTTTCGTCTTAATGAGGAGAATAAAGCGTTTGTTCTCGATCATGGAGAAGAGCCACGTGGACCTGTTTATGAGAGAACCATTGATGTCACAGAAGAAGAAAAAGAAACCATTCTTCTTTCTGCACAATCTTGTCCAACTCTTGCGGTCTTTTTGTTTGATGAACAAGGAAATCAATTTTTTCCTGAAGTCTAATATGCGTTATGTGATTGTTGGTGCTGGTATTGCAGGAACAACAGCTGCAGAGGAATTACGTAAACTTGATCCAACATCAGACATCATTCTTTTAAGTGAAGAACAACACCCCGTCTATTCTCGGGTGCTGTTAGCTTCCTATCTTATGGGGAAAACCTCTCGAGAAAAACTATTTCTCAAAAAAGAATCATGGTATGAAGATCAAAAGATTGAATGGATAAGAGGAGTTGTTGTTGATGTTCTTGATTCGGTAAATAAATTTGTTCGTATTTCTGATGGAAGAGAAATTCCTTATGATAAGTTGCTTCTGACCACAGGATGTCAACCACATCTTTTAGAAGAAGACGTTCGTGGAATTATTTATCTTCGCACCCTTGATGATGCTGATCACCTTCTCCAACTTTTTTCTGAACAAGGAAAAGAGGCAAAAGGAATTATTTATGGAGGAGGATTTATTGCAAGCGAGTATCTTAATACGTTTGCTCATTATCATATTCCAACCACGATTGCTTTTCGTGGGCCTTATTTTTGGTCACGTGTTCTCGATAAAGCAAGCGGGGAATTAATCAATCAACATCTTTTTGAAAAACAGGTAACCGTTGTGCCTGATGTTGAAGTAGAAAAGATCTTGGGAGATAAACAGTTTGAAGCAGTAAAAACAACAAAGGGAATTTTTTCAGGAACACTTTTAGCTGTTGGAATTGGGACAGATCCAGAGTTGTCTTTGTTTAAACAAATTAATTTTAAAACAGGAAAAGGAGTAAGGGTTAACGCATCCATGCAAACGTCTCAGGCAGACATTTTTGCTGCAGGAGATGTGGCGGAGTTTGAGGATGTAATTGTGGGACGTCCACTTGTTGCGCGTACATGGATGAATGCTGTGCTTCAAGCACGCGTGGCTGCAAAGAATATGGCAGGAGGAACAGAAACATTTCACAGTGTTTCTTCTTATGCGATGAACATTCTTGGTCTTGAGGTTATTTTTGTTGGAGATACTTCACGCGAGCATGCGGAGGAGATTGTATTGCGTGGTTCAAAAAAAGAAAGGGGAATTACACAGTTATTTATTAGGAAGAATAAACTTGTTGGCGCTACAATTGTGAATCGAACTATTGATCGTGTTCCAATCATGAAGTTGATTCAGGAACAAAAAGATGTTCATGAATTAAAAAAGAACTGGGAAGATACAACACAATCTTTCGAAGGATAATAAAAACCGACCACGTTACAAAGGTCGGTTTTTGAATAGATTGATTGACAATCAGAGCTTTCCATGATAAAACATTACGTCTTTTGTGTGCGGAAAACACGCGCAAAATAGGCGATTTATTGTCCTTTTCAACAAAACCACCACTACCACCACCTTGCGGCACAGGCTGCACACGGAGGAAATATGGCTAACCCCATTATTGATCTGTTGACCGGAGATGTTGGACGTCAATCCATCGAAGCTGCTGCAACAGAAGTTTCGACTCACGTGGCTTCTAGTGAGTCTGCAAAGAATATTGCCAGGCAGGTTCTGAAGAGGATTCCGGGGATGACAGGATTTCTTTCTGCTCTTCCTCGTGATAACACTTTCTATGAGATGCTTGGTATTGGTCTTTCTCCGTTTGTTTCTGTGATCGCAAATTCGATTTTTCCTGGAAGCACCAATCCCAATGTGATTCGCGCGCGTGAACTTATTGTAAAGATTGGTCCTCATCTTGCAACGGCAGCAGGCCGTGGAATCGGGAATTCCGTTGAGTATGAATCTATGATTGATGAAATGGTTGATGATGTTGATGCAGGTCGCGCACCAAGGATTCTTACAGGAACTGATGGCAATGCTGTTGCAATGGGGGCCTGGAGTCCTTATTGTGATGATCGCAGTTACCATGTGGTCATTCCGAATGATTCAAAGAATGAAGAGGATCGCAAGAAGACTCCGTGGATCATTTTTTGTGGAAACTACCTGCGGACCAAACAGTGCCATGGGGCTGGTTGGATTGAACTCATCATGCCTCAGGATTGGTTTGTGAATCATGGATTCCGTCAGGCAAGTTGTTGTGGCGAACTAGCCGGATTGGTGTCTCAAAGTATTACTGATGGAGTTCCTTCGAGTAAATTCATGTTGTTTGATGATCACGGTCGAGATGTTTTGGATGCATTCACGCGAACTATGAAGACCAAGAATTGGGTAGAAGAAGAGCGTGGCATTGATTATGGTAAGGAGATCATGGAGAATGCTGATCCTCTTGCTTGGAATCATTTTGCTCTCGGAATTACAATCACTCGGTCTGGAACATTGTCTAAAAAGGATTATGAAGATGTAATTTCCTGGGTGCGTATTTTTGCTAAGGGGACTCTTGAATTCTGGGATAAGGTTCTTCAGGGTTCTACACGTCTGTTTTTGTTCTTGAAAACCAAGAGCATGAGACTTAAGACTTGGCAGAAGATTACGGCTATTGTGATCGCTGTTCTTGTGGCTCTTACCAGCGGTTTGTTCAGCAGTTTGATTGTTTCTTCTTTCTTCCTTTTGTTTGCAGGTTCGATTCTTGGATTTGTGATTGCTGCAACCGTACCAGCTCTGAGTCCTGTGTGGGGTCCAGGTTTGATGGCGCTTTCCTTGGCATTTCTGTTTCTTTGTCGGATTCCTTGGGTTTCAGTTCAGAAGACCGTCAACAGTGTGATGAAGAAATTGCCGTTTGGATGGGATCCTGTGCGATGGATGAAGGATGTTGGAGACGAGGTTTTTGCATTCTTTGCTTTGGCTTCTTGGCTCTTCCTGTGGCTTCACATCTTCTTTGCTCCGCTTGCTCCGCGTATTGCCCTTTGGCTGATTTTCCTGATTACGGCTGGGTATCGGCATTATGCGAAGCGTTCTGGTCATTTGCAGTGGATTTGGGATTTGGATTTTGGAACTTCCAAGACGTTCCGAGTTTTGACAACGGCTCATTTAGTTGGAATTCTGGTTCTTGCCTTTGTTGGATGGGTAAGTGTTCCTGTAAAGGAAGTTCAAATTGAGGTGATGACTGTTCAGCTTGAAGATGCGACAGGTCATATCCAGCGTCAGGCAGATGTTCCTCTGATTGAAACTCCACAGATGAGTTATTTTCTTGCGGAAGATGTGCTTGGATCGCTTGCTTCTCAACAGTATACTTCTGGGGTGATGCCTCTAGTGCTTTCTTCTGGAGCAAGATTCAATCTTCCTGGGTATAGCGTTCAGGCGAAAAAGCAAGGAAGTGGAAATGCAACGTACAAGATGGCTACAGCTCCTCGGGTTTTTGTATGGGAGTATGTGGAAGCAGTAAATGGTCCCAAGGAGTTGGATAGTGCGGAAGCGATTTTTGGTCGTATAGATGCTCTTGAGGCACAACGTGTAGAAAAGTTGAATCCTGAAAAGAGTAGTGCAAAGTGCTTGGATCGGCCAGCTGTACGTTGGATCCTCTCTGCACTGATGATTCCACTTGTTCTGATTTCATGGTATTTGCTTCGTAACTTCGTAGAAGTGTCTAAGACTCGGTACAAAGATGGAACGACCATTGTAGCTGATGATAAGAGTGGAATTGCGCGTGCACTGATTGCGATTCTTCCTGCCCTGTTCCTGATTTGGTTGTGGTGGGGGCCGGCAACGACTTCACTACATGACTGGTGGCACAATGATGATAAGCCAACAGCAGATGTTCCGGTATTGTCTGTGGCTCCACAACTGAGGGATGTACGGATTTTTTCTCCGACTACGAATGTAACCAGAGGAACTGTTCAGAAGAAAGTTGATCCCGCGTTCCTTGATACTTGTAAGAAAAGTAGCCCAAAGGGTCGGAAGGCCCTGGGGTGTCCTACGATGCTTGAGTAACATGTTAGTTCCTCTCTGATTTTCAGAGAGGATTTTTTTTAGGTCGTACGTAACCCGGTTACGTACCGCCTAACCGGGTTACGTACTGAAAGCATCTGCTAAAATTAGCCAAAAAATATCTTGAATCCATTGACAAAAACGTGATTTTGTGCTATGATTAGCCGTTAATGCTAAATAGGATTAGTTGAAAATTACAAGAAAAGACACAAGTTATTTTGTCTTTTCTTGTCCTTTCCAATTCCATCCGATTCGGCAACCCACAGTGGGGTTGCCCTACACCACCCAAGGAGAACCCAATGCGACGCATCTCTTACCTTTTGATTTTTGCTCTTACCTCTTGCATTTCCCGCCATGTGTCCGTGAGTCTCACGGAACACGGTGGTTACACAGTCGAAGGCAATGTATCGACCGGAAGGATTGTGGATGTGGTGTACGCGCAGACCGCGCGAACCACGCTCGACAGCGCCTTGGAACGCGGAGTCCCTGCCCATGTGCGGGATCCGGTTTCTGGGACTGAACTTTCTGTAGGCGGAGATCAGCCATTTATGTATGGCTGGGGTACAAGCCCCTACGGATCCTATGGTCGAAATGATAGGGACCTTATGGCGATCGCGACCTCGGAGGCAGCACTCAACGCTGCCATCACCCGAGGAGAGCGACCACGTGATTCGCCCGAGGTCAAGCGCGAGGAGTACGATGCCCTGGAAGGGGATCTGCGTGCCTTGCAGACCCTTGTCGGATCCATGCACGAATAGTCTGGCCGGGTTGAGGGGTTCTTGATCCGGCTGTTCACCCATTTCGGTCGGAAGACCAACCCCCCAAACCCAGGAGTTCCCATGTTCGCTTCTATTTTTGTCCTCGTGGCTCTGTTTGTTTCTTCCGCTTCTGCTCAGGATACTGAGTACCTGACAGCCACGGAGTGTGCGGAGAGCTTCACCGGCGATAAGCTTGCGGCTTGCACGCTAAACGCCCTGCTCGAGGAGTCTGAAGCCCAGCGCAAGTTGGCTGAGGAGCGAGCGGCTGAGGCAAGTGCTGAGGCAGAGCGCGTTCGCGAGGCTCAGGCTGCGCAGGAGCGCAAGATGGCCGAGCTCGAGCGCGATCACGAAGCCACACTGCGGCGGGCAGAGGAAGTTGCGAGGTCCACCCCAACCCCTCCTTCTGATCTTGATCCTGCTGCTGCCACCGCACCCGCGATGCGGATCGTGCGGCGTGGAACCGAGTACGCGGCCCTGACGCACAGGCAGATCAGCGGGCTTGCGAGCCAGCTCTGTCTGGTGAATACGGCCTACGCGGTTGGCCGACACGTCCGTAGTAAGGGCATCGATCTTTCGAGTGTCAGGATCGTGGCCATGAAGGACGGCATTCCGCTCCAGCCAGATCTGGGCATGAC
>Ga0076263_114_pt1 | contig 20435 bp, 31 predicted proteins | sample RifGroF2_FD_67932 | JGI IMG/M metagenome (GOLD analysis project Ga0076263, IMG submission 67932) | Parcubacteria (Uhrbacteria) bacterium GW2011_GWF2_40_263
AAGTAGACATGACGTGTGTGGTTAGAGATGAGTGAATACTTCCCTAACTATAGCGTCATGTTTTAGTTATACACCACCTTGTTTAGTATAGAGCCTATTATGATTGACGTTTTTTTAGACGTATGATACTTTATCGGCACTTTTTAGTATTCAATTGATTATGCCAACAGTTCAACAATTAGTTCGAAAAGGACGTTCTACAAAGCAAGTCAAGAGCAAATCACCTGCCATGCAGTACACACTTGACTCTTTGCATCGAAAACGCACAGTTTTGAAGAAGGGTAGTCCTTATAAGCGTGGAGTGTGTGTCAAAGTGACAACCATGACACCAACCAAACCTAACTCTGCTATCCGAAAGATCGCGCGTGTCCGTTTAAGTAACGGAACAGAAGTCACTGCCTATATTCCTGGTGAGGGACACAACTTGCAAGAGCACTCTATTGTGATGATCCGTGGAGGACGTGTGAAAGATCTTCCTGGTGTTCGTTATCATATTGTTCGAGGAGTTTATGACACTCAAGGAGTTGATGGACGAAAACGTAGTCGATCTTTGTACGGAACAAAACGACCAAAAAATAAATAATTTTAATTCATTCCATTCAACGGAGTACCCCACACGCGGGGAAGAAGCCGTTTGAATGAATATCTCATTTTATGCGTGGGAAAAAAGCACCCAAACGTCAGTTATTACCTGACCCAAAGTTTGGCAATGTCAATATTGCCAAATTTATTAATTACATCATGAATGATGGAAAGAAGTCCTTGGCACAACGCATTGTTTACGATGCTCTTGATATTATGAGCAATGAAACAAAGCAGGATGCCTTGGATCTTTTTGATAGAGCGGTAAAAAATGTTATGCCTTCTTTGGAGGTAAAGAGTAAACGTGTCGGAGGAGCTAATTATCAAGTTCCTATGCCTGTGCGTGGAGATCGTCGATATACACTTGCTTACCGATGGATTATCGCTGCAGCACGCGCAAAAAAAGGAAAGACAATGGCAAAACGTCTCGCTCACGAGTTTATTGCTGCTGCCAATAGTGAAGGAGAGGCCTTTAAAAAGAAACAAGATGTCCAGCGTATGGCTGAGGCAAACCGTGCCTTTGCTCATTTTGCTCGGTAATTGATACTTAGACGAAATTTATGCCACGTGAATATCCATTAGAGAAAGTACGAAACTTTGGGATCATTGCTCATATTGATGCAGGAAAAACAACAGTTTCAGAGCGCGTTCTTTTTTATACAGGGAAAAAACATAAAATTGGTGAAGTTCATGAAGGAGAAGCAACCATGGACTGGATGGAACAAGAGCAAGAGAGAGGAATTACTATCACTTCTGCAGCAACAACCTGTTTTTGGAAAGGATATGACATGAACTTGATCGACACTCCAGGACATATTGATTTTACGGTTGAAGTAAAACGTTCTCTTCGTGTGCTTGATGGAGCAGTTGTTGTCTTTGATGGTGTTGCTGGGGTAGAACCTCAATCTGAAACAAACTGGCGATATGCAGATGATTATAAAGTGCCACGTATTTGTTTTATTAATAAACTTGATAGAACTGGGGCTGATTTTTTCAAAGATCTTGAATCAATCCATCGTCGTTTAACAAAGAACGCTTTCCCCATCCAACTTCCTATTGGAAAAGAAGATAAATTTTTAGGAGTGATTGATCTTCTTACCATGAGAGCCTTTTTTTATCGTGATGATCTTGGTCGAGAGATTGAAGAAACAGAAATTCCAGAGGAATACAAAGCAGATGCACAAAAATGGCGCGATCAGCTGATTGAAGCTATTGCAGCAACAGATGAAAATCTCATGAATAAATATTTGGGAGGAGAAGAAATGTCTTTAGCAGAACTTAAAGCAGGACTTCGAAAAGGAGTACTTTCTGTAGAGATTATTCCTGTTATGTGTGGTTCTGCATTGAAAAACAAAGGAGTACAAATGCTCCTTGATGCAGTTGTTGAATATCTTCCAAGTCCACTTGATGTCCCTTCCGTGATTGGTCATGATCCAGAAGAAGAAGAAAAAGAGCTTGTTCGACATGCTTCCGATGAAGACCCATTTTCTGCTTTAGCTTTTAAGATTGCTGCAGATCCTTATGTGGGAAAATTGGCTTTTTTCCGTGTTTATTCCGGTGTCATGCAATCAGGTTCTTATGTATTGAATGCATCTACAGGAAAAAAAGAACGTATTGGTCGTATTGTTCGTCTTCATGCCAACAGTCGTGAGGAAATAAGTGAAGTTCGTACAGGGGATATTGCCGCAGCTGTAGGATTAAAAGAAACATTTACTGGTCATTCTCTTTGTGATTCTGATCATCCAATCATTCTTGAGTCAATTATTTTTCCAGAACCTGTTATTTCCATTGCCATTGAACCTAAAACAAAAGCAGATCAGGAAAAAATGGCCATTGCTCTTCAAAAACTTGCAGAAGAAGATCCCACGTTCCGTGTTCGTACAGATGAAGAGACTAATCAGGTCATTATTTCTGGAATGGGAGAATTACACCTTGATGTGATTGTTGATCGAATGCGTAGAGAATTCAATGTTGAAGCCAATGTTGGGCAACCACAAGTGTCTTATCGTGAAACGATTAAAGGGAACTCAGAGGGGGAAGGAAAGTATATTCGACAGACAGGTGGTCGTGGTCAATATGGTCATTGTCTTGTTCGTATTGAGAAGCTCAAACCAGGAGAAGGTATTATTTTTGAACAGCAAGTGAAAGGTGGTTCTATTCCTCGAGAGTACTTTAATCCTATTGAAAAAGGTGTTAGGGAAGCAGCTGATCGTGGAGTTCTTGCTGGGTATCCAATTCTGGATATAAAAATTACTTTGTATGATGGTTCTTATCATGAAGTAGACTCCTCTGAAGCAGCTTTTAAGATCGCAGGATCTATGGCATTTCAAGACGCAGCAAAGAAAGCAGGGCTTGTTCTTCTTGAACCAATGATGAAAGTAGAAGTTGTGACTCCTGAAGATTTTATGGGAACAGTTGTCGGAGATGTCAATGCAAAACGAGGACAAATCCAAGAAATGGCTGATCGCACTAGTTCTAAATTTATCACGGCCTTTGTTCCCCTTGCAGAAATGTTCGGTTACGCAACACAATTGCGTTCAATGACACAAGGACGAGCAAGTTATTCAATGCAATTCGATCATTATGAGGCAGTTCCTTCAAACGTAGCTAAAGAAGTCATTGAGCTACGTGGGGGGGGTTCCATTCGACAAGGATAAAGAGTTTAAAAAACCGAGAATTTTTCTCGGTTTTTGGTTAATCAATATTTTGAATCATAGTCATAAGTTAACACGACTTCTTAGTTGTTTCTTGATTCTATCCCTGAGTCATGTGTTAGACAGCAAGAATAGGTTTCTTTCGAAAGGAGAAACCTTTATAGCAGTAGAATAATTATTGTATTCGTTCGTTCGAACATCCTCATACATTGTTAGAGGTCTTTGGTATAGATGAATTTGTCATAAGAATTATAAGAAATGAGAAAAGTATTTACTAAAAGGTTGTATTTATTAGAATTACCAAATAATAATTGTGTTCACTTACAATCTAAGAATGAGATCCATTGGCTCGTTAAAGTAGAATTATTGAGAAAAGGCTCGAAATAGTGCAAAATCAGTGGATAGCTTTGCTTGACATGGTAAGAGTTTTCGATACAATAGTTGCGCTATGACAAACCAATTTCAAAGGATTTTTGATCTTATTCGTAGGACAGGTGATCGTATGGTTGTAATGGATCCAAAAGGCGATCAGACATTTGTGATCATGGATATTGATCAATATGAAATGCTTTTAGATCTCACAAGCCATACAGAAGAAGAAAATTTTGATTCCAATTCCAACGATTTTTTTCTCAATGAAGATGAAATCGAGATGGAAGATAACCATTGCCAAGAGTGTCAAAATATTTGGGAAGCAATGCCTTCTGCAGAAGAAAAAGAAGCTGAAACATGGGATTTATCAAAAACAGGAGAAGAAGAAATGAGGGAATTTGAAATAGCTTATCAACAGTTTCTTCGAGAGAAGAGTGAAAAAATAAGCAAAAAAATAGACAAAGAGGAGGTAATTTCTGTGGATCGTAAAAATACTTGGGAAACAACAGAAAAAAGCGATAGGGATTTTGGAGAAGAACAGTTTTATCTAGAACCTATTGAATAATGAAATTTCAGGTTGCCTTGAGGAAAGGGCCTTGCATATTTTTTAAGGTTTTGCTATACTTCGCGACATCTTGCGAAAAGCTAACATTTATCTAATTTTAGAGCAAACTATTGCTCAGTTGTAAAAAATTTATGGCAGATGTTTTTCAACGTGTTAAGCCGCACGTTAACGTTGGAACCATTGGACACGTTGACCATGGGAAAACCACGTTAACAGCTGCAATACTTGCAGTATTAAATACAAAGGGAATGACCGCCCAGAAAAAGGGCGTGAATGATCTTGATAAAGCCCCTGAATCTAAAGCACGTGGAATTACGATTGCGACTGCTCATTGTGAGTATGAATCTAACAATCGTCATTATGCTCACGTCGATTGTCCAGGTCACGCAGATTATATTAAGAACATGATCACTGGTGCAGCCCAGATGGATGGTGCAATCCTTGTTGTGTCTGCTGCAGATGGTCCAATGCCACAAACGCGTGAACATATTCTTCTTGCACGTCAAGTTGGTGTTCCAGCGATTGTTGTATTTTTAAATAAGACTGACCAAGTTGATGATCCTGAATTGATTGATCTTGTTGAAGAAGAAATTCGTGATCTTTTGAAGAAATATGAATACCCAGGAGATGAAACTCCTATTATTCGTGGATCAGCATTGAAAGCATTAGAAAATCCAACAGATGAAGTGGCAACAAAGCCAATCATGGAGCTGATTAGTGCACTTGATACTTTTATTCCTGAACCTGTTCGTGAAACAGATAAACCTTTCTTGATGCCGATTGAAGATGTTTTCTCAATCGAAGGACGTGGAACAGTGGTGACTGGTCGTATTGAGCGTGGGATCGTCAAAATTAATGGAGATGTTTCTATCGTGGGAATTAATGAAGAGCCAACAAAGACGGTTGTGACGGGTATTGAAATGTTCAACAAGAGTTTAGATGAAGGACGAGCTGGTGATAACGCTGGAATTCTTCTTAGAGGAGTTAAGAAAGAAGATGTGATGCGTGGAATGGTTCTTGCAGCCCCAGGATCTATAACTCCACATACAGATGTTGAAGCGAAAGTTTATTCTTTAACAAAAGAGGAAGGTGGACGTCATAAGCCATTTTTTAAAGGATATAAACCACAGTTTTATATTCGAACCACAGATGTCACTGGTGAAGTAGAACTTCCAGAAGGCACAGAAATGGTTATGCCAGGAGATACAGTAAATCTAACAATTCGTTTAATCCACCCAGTCGCATTGGAAGACAACATGTCTTTTGCTATTCGTGAAGGTGGACGCACAGTTGGAGCTGGAATTGTAACTAAAATTCTTAAATAAACCTGTAGGGGGTGGCATTTGTCACCCCCTACTTGCGTTCTTTCATAGAAAAGTGTGACAACATCATCATCAACAACAAAAACAGAAAAAGAAGAAAAATCATGTATTCGAATTAAGATACGAGCACACGATCATAAGATTATCGATCAAGCAACACAGACAATTATCAAAACTGCCGAACGATCTGGTGCAAAGATTCTTGGACCTGTGCCACTTCCTACAGAGAAACGAAAATACACAGTGAATCGTTCGACGTTTGTTCACAAGGATTCACGTGAACAGTATGAAATGCGTATTCACAAGCGATTAATTGATATTCTTGAACCAACAGACAAGACGATTGAAGCTCTCATGAGTTTAAATCTACCAGCAGGTGTTGATGTAGAGATAAAGACGTAGAATCAAATAGTTCACACATCATTGTGATGTGAACACAAAAATATTGAAGGAACAGGGAAGAAAGATCCGAGAAAAAATAGAAGACATAGAGGAAAACCTTCCGAGTGATTTCAACAATGTTTAGGAGCCGTTTACTTTCCATTAAAATAATATTCCCCTTCAAAAACCTTTGGGTTAGATAGCGTCTCTTTGTGAGGCAATATTGAAGGCTAGAAGTTTGTTTCAATATCATTTTGAAATAAACTTCTGGCTTTTAAGATAGCCAAAGAATGAACGTAAGTAAGTCTCAGATGAGACCAATGCAAAACATATGACTTTCATTATTGGAAAAAAAATAGAAATGACACAGCACTTCTGTGAAGATGGGCGTGTGATTCCTGTAACCCTTGTTCAAATTGAACCAAATATTGTTACACGAGTTCAAAAAAATGAAGAACAAGGAGATGTAATCGTCCAACTCGGAACACATCAAAAAAAGGCATTGAATAAACCGGAACAAGGATATTTGAAAGAGTTACCTCCTCTTAGTACTTTAAAAGAGTTCCATACAAAGACCACAGATTTAGAAAGAGGGCAAACTGTTGATATAAAATCTTTTGAGGTTGGTGCTAAAATTGATGTGATCGGAATTTCAAAAGGACGTGGATTTGCTGGTGTTATGAAACGTCATGGATTTTCAGGTCAACCGGCAACACATGGTCAAAAAGATCAAATGCGCATGCCAGGATCTGTAGCTTCTCAAAGACAAGGTCCAGTTTCAAAAGGTCAACGTATGGCAGGTCATTTAGGTTCACAACAAGTAACAGTGAAAAATTTAGAAATTGCAGCAATTGATGTTGAGAAAAATTTGTTGAAGATCAAAGGTGCCGTCCCAGGAGCGCGAGGAGGAATTCTATTGATTACTACACGTGAAGGAAAACAAGTATGGCAGAAGTAACATTGTATAAAATTGATGGGACAAAAGCTGGATCTATCACATTAGATGATCATTTGTTTAATATTCCAGTGAGCGAAGCTTTAGTTCATGAAGCTGTTGTTTATCAACAGGCTAATAGTCGTACGGTAATTGCGCATACAAAAGGACGAGGAGAAGTGAGAGGTGGTGGAAGAAAGCCATGGAAACAGAAAGGAACAGGAAGAGCTCGCCACGGATCAAGACGTTCCCCGATTTGGGTTGGTGGAGGTATTACTTTCGGACCAACAAAAGAACGTAATTTTTCAACACAAATGAATCGAAAAGCTCGTCGAAAAGCTCTTGCAATGGTTCTAACAGATAAAGTTGTTCATGAGTTTTTTGTCGCTGTTGAACAGGTTGAAGTAAAAAAAGGGAAGACAAAAATGTTGAAGGAATTGTTATCAAAGTTACCTGTTGCTGAAAAGAAGACGCTTATTGTGCTTGATGTTGAGAATAAAGAAGTGGCTCGCGCGGCACAAAATCTTCCGAATGTCACAACAATTCCAGTAAATTCTCTCAATATTGTTGATCTTCTTGCAAATGAATATGTTCTTATCAGCAAGCAGACGATTGATACTCTGACAAACATGTATAAAAACGAATAAGTATGGGAATCTTGAAACATTTGAAAAAACAATCTGAAAATAAGATTCAAGAGGAAACAAAAGTTGTTGATCCCACAATTGTCTCTTCCCAGATTACAGAAGAAGCACCTGTAGTTGAGAAAACAACTGTTTCTAAAAGTAAAAGCTCACGATCTAAGAAAGAAATGAAGATTATTTCGGATGCTGTTATCATTCGTCCGCTTGTAACAGAAAAAGCTTCTTTTCTTGCTTCTCAAAGTCAATATCTTTTTGAAGTGAAGCTAGAAGCAAATCGTATCCAAGTATACAAATCCATTATTGCCCTTTATGGGGTTAAGCCAGTATCTGTCAATATTGTGAACATGAAAGGAAAACGTGTGCGTTTCGGACGAACAAATGGAAGACGAAAAGATTGGAAGAAAGCAATTGTAACAATTCCGAAAGGAAAAACAATTGATGTTTACGAAGGTGTTTAGGATATAGTGAACTATTTATAAATCTATGCCGGTTAAAAGATATAAGCCTACTACTGCTGGTCGCCGCATCTCGAGTGTGGATACTTTTGAAGATATCACAACGTCAAAGCCAGAAAAGAAGCTTACTAAAATTTTGAAGAAATACTCAGGTCGTTCAAAGGGAAAAATTACTGTGAGACATCGTGGTGGGGGAACTCGTCGTCGATGGCGTGAGATTGATTTTAAGAGAGATAAATACGATATTCCAGCAAAGGTTGTTTCTATTGAATACGATCCAAATCGAGGAGGACGCATTGCTCTTCTTCATTATGCAGACGGAGAAAAGCGTTACATGATTGCTCCACATCTTTTAACTGTTGGCGATAAAGTTATTTCTTCATTAAAAAGACAAGATGTTAAGATTGGAAACTGTTTTCCTATTGAAGAAATTCCTATTGGAACAGAGATTTATAATATTGAAATGACTCCTGGAAAAGGGTCACAACTTGTTCGAGGTGCAGGTGCAATGGCTCAGATTATGGCGGTTGAAGGTGCTTATGCAACGGTGAAATTGCCCTCTGGAGAAGTTCGAATGGTATTGAAGCGGTGTATGGCGACCATTGGACAGGTTTCAAACCCTGATTATCGACTTATCCGATGGGGAAAAGCAGGAAGAACTCGACATCGTGGAATCAAACCAACCGTTCGTGGAAAAGCGATGAATCCAGTTGATCACCCACATGGTGGAGGAGAAGGATCTAATGGTATCGGTTTGAAGCATCCAAAGACACCAACTGGAAAACCAGCTCTTGGAGTGAAAACACGTGGTAAGTGTGCTTCCGATAAGTTTATCCTACAACGTCGAAAGAAGGGACGTTTCGTTGGTAAAGGAAAATAATTCTATAAAGATGTATGGCACGAAGTTTAAAAAAAGGTCCTTATTTGGATCCAAAACTCATGAAGAAGGTTGGAAAGCTAAAAGCTGGAGATCGAACAGTTATAAAAACATGGGCAAGATCATCTACAATCACTCCAGAAATGGTCGGATTTACATTTGCTGTTCATAATGGAAGAAATTTTATTCAAGTACGCGTTGTGGAGAATATGGTTGGACATAAACTTGGCGAGTTTTCACCGACAAGAAAGTTTGTAAGTCACAGTGGAAAGCTTCAAAAAGGAAAAGTGTAATTTATTGAATGTTGAGACAATATGGAAGTTCATGCAAAAGCACGTTACCTGCGAATGTCACCAAGAAAGGTGCGCCTTATTATTGATGTAGTAAGAGGAATTCCTGTGACACAAGCACGTATACAGTTAAAACATCTGAAAAAACATGCAGCTATTCCTGTTTTGAAGTTGGTTGAATCTGCAATTGCAAATGCAAAGCATAATTTTGGATTAAGTGAGGATTCTTTATACATCAAAACAATTATGGCTGATGGTGGTCCAGTTCTTCATCGTTGGCGTGCGCGTGCATTTGGAAGAGCTGCTCCTATCAGAAAACGCACTACTCATATTACAGTTGTTTTAGACGAAATGGCCGAGAAGGAGAGTAAGGCAATAAAGACAGCAGAAAATAAAATTAAAATCCGCAAAGCTTCTGTTAAGGAACAAGTGAAAAAGGAAAATTAAGAATCGTATGGGACAAAAAGTACACCCAAAATCATATCGGTTAGCTGTTACTCAAGGATGGGATGGAATTTGGTTTTCTGATAAGAATTTTAGCAAGTTATTACAAGAGGACGTAAAAATTCGTGCCTTCCTTTTGAAGAAATTAAAAGAAGCTTTAGTTGATAGAGTTGAAATCGAACGTTCCCGTCAGGATGTGAAGATTACGATTCATTCTGCAAAACCTGGAATTATTATTGGTAGAGCTGGAGCAGGTATTGAAGAATTAAATAAAGAAATTAAGAAGCTTTATTATCGTGGACGTCGTGTAAACTTGAACATTAATGTAAAAGAAGTAGCTCATCCTTCTCTTTCAGCTCGAATTGTTGGACAACAGATTGCTTTCGATATTGAAAAACGTATGCCATTTCGACGTGTGATGAAAATGGCGATCGAACGTGTAATGAAAGATAGGGCTGAAGGAGTCAAGATTACTATTTCTGGAAGATTAAATGGAGCAGAGATTGCACGATCTGAAACACTTGCAAAGGGGAAAATTCCACTTCACAATCTTCGTGCCGATATTGTTTATGAGCATGTGATGGCTCGAACTATTTTTGGAACTATTGGGGTGAAAGTTTGGATAAATAGAGGGGAAGTATTTGAAGGTTCTTCTGAAACAAATTTGATGTCATAAGGTTTTATGTTGATACCAAAAAAGACTAAACATAGGAAAAGTCATAAAGGACGAGCACGAAATAAACGTGTAGCAACCCGAACAACAACGATTGCTTTTGGATCTGTTGGTTTAAAAGCTTTGACTTCTTGTTGGGTAACATCTCGTCAGATTGAGGCAGCTCGTCGTGCTATGACACGCTCAATTAAGCGTGGTGGAAAAATTTGGATTCGTGTTTTTCCAGATAAACCCGTAACAACAAAAGGTTCAGAAATGCCTATGGGAAAGGGGAAAGGAGCTGTTGATCATTATGTTGTTGTTGTGAAACCTGGAATGATTTTGTTTGAGATGGATGGTATTGAAATTGATAAAGCACGCGTTGCTCTCGAGCTTGCTGGACATAAGTTACCTGTTAAGACAAAGATTATTACTCGTGATTTTACGTAAAGTATGTCTATTAAAGAATTGAGAGAAAAGAAAACGGAAACATTAGTACGAGAGCTGGAAGAACTCGAAGTTACATTACGTGGGTTACGTTTTCAAGTATCTTCAAGCCAGCTTTCAAATGTTAGAAAAGTTCGTGTTATTCGCCAACAGATTGCACAAATTAAGACGATTCTTCGTCAGCGAGTGCTCGAAAGCTAAACCCGAAAGGTATGATAAACAAGACACAAAAAACTAAGATTCAACGCAAATTTACTGGAGTAGTCGTTTCAGACAAGATGCAAAAAACAGTGGTTGTTCGAGTTAGTAGAACAGTTGTGCATCCAAAGTATGGAAAGCGTTATATACAAAGTAGAAAGTACAAAGTACATGATGAAAAAGGTCAGTACAAAATAGGGGATCACGTTATTTTTGTTGAATGCCGACCTCTTTCAAAAGAGAAACGCTGGCGTGTTCTCTAAGAATAAATTATATGGTTCAAAATTTATCAATGTTAAAAGTTGCAGATAATACAGGCGCAAAACGATTGCAAGTTATTCGAATTCTAGGAGGGTATCAAAAGCATACCGCTGGAATCGGAGATCTTGTTACTGCCGTTGTCAAAGAAGCTGTTCCTCATGGGGCAGTTAAAAAAAGCGATGTGGTGAAGGCGGTCATTGTTCGAACAAAGAAAGAAATGCGTAGAAAAGATGGTACTTACATTCGTTTTGATGAAAATGCTGCAGTTATTGTTGATCCAAAAAATAAGGAACCAAAAGGAACACGTATTTTTGGACCAATCGCTCGTGAATTACGTGCAGAAGGATATACAAAGATTGTTTCACTTGCCCCAGAAGTTTTGTAAAGTTTCAATAAAATGTTTATGAAGATTAAAACAGGAGATAACGTTCGCGTTATTGCCGGAAAAAACAAAGGAAAAGAAGGAAAAGTTACGCAAGTTTTTCCTTTGCAAGAACGGGTTATTGTTGAAGGAGTGAATATCGCCACTCGACATTTACAAGCACGAAGTGGACAAGCTGGGCAGAAGATAGAGTATGCTTCTCCTATTCATATTTCTAATGTTGAATTACTTTCACCAAAAACTGCAAAATCTGGACGTATTGGATATAAGCTAATTGAAAAAGATGGGACCAAAAAGAAAATCCGTATTTTACGAAAAAAAGGATCCTCAGAAGATATTGAATAATTTTATGTCATTACGAGAGAAATACCAAAAAGAAATCATCCCAAAACTTCAGAAAGAGTTCGGGTATGCAAATATTCATTCTGTTCCGAACCTAGTAAGTGTTTCACTTAATATTGGTCTTGGAAAAGGGTTAAAAGATGCAAAATATCTTGAAACAGCTGAGAAGACACTCGAGCGAATTTCTGGTCAAAAACCTGTAAAGACTAAAGCAAGAAAATCTATTTCTGGATTTAAGATTCGAGAAGGGATGATTGTTGGTCAAAAAGTGACTTTACGTGGAAAAAGAATGTGGGATTTTGTAGAAAAGTTGATTATGGTTTCTTTGCCACGAGTTAGAGATTTTCGAGGTCTTTCTCAAAAGAGTTTTGATGGACAAGGGAATTATTCTATAGGATTCAAAGAACACATGGCATTCCCTGAGGTTCGAAGTGATGAATTAGAAGTTATTCATGGATTGCAAGTTACTATTAGTACAAATGCAAATTCAAATAAGGAAGCAGAATCACTTTTACGTCATCTAGGTCTTCCACTTAGAACGGAAACAAAATAACGATATGGCAACGGAAAATCAGATAGCAAAAACAAAAAAACCACTAAAGTTTTCAACAAGAAAAGTAAATCGATGTTGGCGCTGTGGAAGACATCGGGGATATATGAGAAAGTTTGAACTTTGTCGTATTTGTTTCCGTGAATTAGCAAACCGGGGAGAAATTCCCGGGATAAGGAAATCGAGTTGGTAAATATAGAGTCATTTATGATTACAGATCCTATCTCAGACATGTTGGCACGCATCAAGAATGCTCTTGCCGTTCGTAAATCAGAAGTATCTATTCCATTTTCGAATGTAAAATTTGGAATTGCAAAGATACTTGAAAAAGAAGCATTTGTTGAACGTGTTCAACGTGTTGATGAACAAAAATTTCCATTGATTCGCATTACTTTGCGTTATCAAAATGGAAAAGAACCCTCTATCCATCGTATTTGTCGAGTGAGTCGACCTGGTTGTCGTGTCTATGCTAAGTCTACTGAGCTTCCTCGTGTGTTGGCAGATATTGGTATCGCTATTGTTTCTACACCAAATGGGCTCATGACAAACAAAGAAGCACGAGCGCGACATTTAGGAGGTGAAGTTATTTGTGAAATTTCTTAATTGCGATTGATATGTCTCGAATTGGAAAACAACCGATCGTCATTCCTTCAGGAGTTGAAGTAATACTCGAAGGGAAGCATACGGTCATTGTAAAAGGAACAAAAGGAACACTTTCTCGAGTGTTCAATTCAGCCGTTTCTTTTTGTATTGAAGAAAAAGATGGTCAGAAACAAGTCGTTCTTACAATCACAAAAGAAGATGACAAAGATGCACGAGCTCAGTGGGGAACAGCTCGTTCTGTACTTGCAAATATGATTCATGGTGTTGCAGAAGGATTTTCAAAACAATTGGAAGTCAATGGTGTTGGATACCGTGTGAATCTTTCTGGAAATACACTCGTGTTACATGTTGGATATTCTCATGAAGTACCATTTTTGATTCCAGAAGGAATAGAGATGACTGTCGAAAACAATCTTGTTACTATCAAAGGCGCTGATAAAGAATTAGTTGGTGAAACAGCTGCGCGTATTCGAAAAATTCGCAAACCCGAACCTTACAAAGGGAAGGGAATTAAATATGTTGACGAAGTGATTCGCCGAAAAGCGGGAAAGAGCGCAAAGGCGGGTGAATAGAATTATATGATGAAGAATATTAAAGTAAAAAGAGAAAAAACTCTTCGTCGGGCACATCGAGTGCGCGTACAAATTCGAGGAACTGAAGTAAAACCTCGTTTAAGTGTAAAGCGAAGTCTTCGTCATGTTTATGTGCAAGTTATCAACGACGAGAAAGGTTATACTCTTTGTGCAGCTTCTGATAAAGAAATCGAGACTAAGGGTAAGAAACCAGTTGAAATAGCAAAAGAGATTGGTCAGTTGATTGCTAAAAAAGCTAAGGAAGTTGGAATAACAACAGTTATTTTTGATCGAGGATCTTACCGATATCACGGAAGCGTCAAAGCGGTTGCAGAAGGAGCACGTGAAGAAGGCCTCATTTTATAATCGTATGGCAGAAGAGAAAAAAACAATACAATCACAAAAAGAACATCGTTCTTTTGGATCAAAAAAAGAAGGAGCACGAAAAGGACGACCACGTAGAGGGGTAAAAAAAGTTGAGCCAAAAGAGTTTGATCAAAAGATCCTTGATCTTTCTCGTGTGACTCGCGTTACTGCTGGGGGAAAACGAATGTCTTTTCGTTGTGCCCTTGTGATTGGAGATAAAAAAGGCCGTGTCGGATTTGGTGTTGCTAAAGGAGCAGATGTTCAAATCGCAATTGAAAAATCTTATCGTCAAGCAAAGAAAAGAATCATGACCGTTCCTCTCCATAATGAAACTCTTCCTCATCCAATTTGGGCAAAGTTTGGATCTGCATTTATTCTTCTGAAACCAGCTCCTAAAGGAACAGGATTAAAAGCAGGAGGGGCTGTACGAGTTGTTCTAGAACTTGCTGGTGTGCCAAACGCCGTTTCAAAAATTGTAAACTCAAGTAATAAGATTAACATCGCTAAAGCAACCATAAAGGCCTTCCAGGAATTTCAACAAGTGGAGTCTCAAGCACCTCAAGAGACGATATCAGATTCAGTATCAGAAGTTTCAAAGGAAAAAGTAGAGGTTACTTAATAAGAAAAGTTGTATGGTATTACGTTTAGATACAATTAAACCAAATAAAGGATCTCGTAAAACAAGGAAGCGTATTGGTCGTGGTCTTTCAAAAAAGGGAACCTACTCTGGTCGTGGAACCAAGGGTCAACGTTCACGTTCGGGTGGAAAGTCTAGCTTGCAGTTGAAAGGAATTCGAACAATTATGCTTGCGACTCCAAAGACCCGTGGTTTTAGGAGTACAAAAGCTAAGCCAGAAGTGGTGAATCTTTTAGAACTTGCAAAAAATTATGCAGATGGAGCAAAAGTAACGCCAGAGAGTTTAGTAAAAAAGAATTTAATCAATACTGTTAAAAATGGAGCGAAGATTCTTGGGAAAGGAGAGATCAGTATTAAACTTATAATTGTTGGTTGCAGTGCCTCAGAAAGTGCTAAAATAAAAATAGAAAAAGCTGGGGGTTCTCTAACCAACAACGCTTCTTAGTATGTCAACTTTTTTTCGCATTTGGAAAACACCCGAAGTACGAAAAAGTTTGTTGTTTGTTGTCTGCATGCTTGTGATTTTCCGTGTGGCTGCTCATATTCCTATTCCTGGAATTGATGCCTCTGCGATTAAGTCACTTTTTGAAGGAAATACTTTTTTTGGATTGTTGAATATTTTTTCTGGCGGAACCATGGAGAATTTTTCCGTGGTTGCTCTAGGTATTGCTCCTTATATTACCTCATCTATTATTTTTCAGTTGTTAGCCATGATTATTCCTTCGTTAGAAGAGATGCAAAAAGAAGAACAAGGACGTCAAAAAATCAATCAATACACACGTTATCTTACTGTCCCACTTGCTTTGTTACAGGCATATGCATTGATCATTTTACTAACACAGCAATCAGGTGTTCAATTATTTGCTGACCATGCAACATTCATGATTATTCTCTCAATCATTTGTTTGACAGCAGGAACGATTTTCTTGATGTGGATTGGAGAGCTTATTTCAGAGAAAAACGTAGGGAATGGTATTTCCATTTTGATTTTTGCTGGAATCATTGCAGGAATTCCAACATTTCTTCAACAGATTTTTGCTGTGTACGATTATTCGCAACTCGTCACATTAATTCTTTTCATTGCCGTAACTGTGGCAACGATTGTCGGTATTGTGGTGATGAATGAGGCGCAAAGAAATATTCCAGTTCGTTATGCACGTCAAATGCGTGGATCACGTCTTAGTGGTGCAGTGAATTCACACATCCCTCTTCGATTAAATATGGGTGGAGTGATTCCAATCATTTTCGCCATTTCTTTGATTCTTCTTCCGGGCATGGTTGCGCAATTCTTTTTGAATGCGCGTACAGAGATATTACGTGAAGCTGCTCAGTGGACCATCCAACTTTTTCAAAATCAATTATTTTACGGAATCTTCTATTTCATCATGGTTTTTGCTTTCGCTTATTTCTATACCGCAGTTATTTTTCATCCAGATCAAATGGCAGAGAATTTACAAAAGCAAGGTGGATTTATTCCAGGAATTCGACCAGGAAAAAATACTTCAGACTATCTTGGAGCTGTAGTAAATCGATTATTGTTAACAGGAGCTTCTTTCCTCGCATTGATTGCTGTTTTACCTTTAATTGTGCAACAGTTTACCGGTACAGCGAATATGGTTATTGGAGGAACTTCTATTTTGATTATTGTGGCTGTTTTGATCGACAGCGTAAAACAAGTTGAATCTCAGCTCATGATGCATGAATACGATCTTTAAGGATGATTTGAGGATGTTATAAGAGTCGAGGGTTTTGCTCTGTTTGAAAACATGAGATAATACCCTCGATTTTTCTTTTAAAAAGATAATTATTAAGATGTATATTCCTTTATGTTCAGAATCATTTTGTTGGGTCCTCAGGGGAGTGGAAAGGGAACACAAGCAGAATTACTCTCAAAAAAATTTCACATTCCAAATCTTTCCATGGGTCAATTATTAAGGGAAGAAGTCGCTGAGAAAACAGTGCTTGGTGAGCAGATCGAGGAGATTTTGTGTAAAGGTGATTTGGTTCCTGAAACGGTAACTACGCAAGTTTTGAAAAAAAGACTCTCACAGCCAGACACCCAAGATGGATGGATCATTGATGGATTTCCCCGAATGATGGCACAGTATGAAACGTTTACTTTCGGTCATCCAACCCATGTCATTGTTTTAGATATTCCGAGAAAGGAAACAATACAGCGTCTTTACGGACGTTTGACCTGTGATCGTTGTGGAATGATCGGGAATGTCTATCAAGGAACTATTGTCGGTGACACCTGTCCAAAATGTGGAGGAGTCTTTACAAAAAGAGATGATGATAAACCAGAGGCTATTGATCGGCGACTTGAAGTTTATACAACACAAACCAAACCTGTTATTGAAGCATATCGGTCTGAAGGAATTGTTATAGAAATTAATGGCACTGGAAGTATTGAAGAGGTTTTTGAAAGAATTTTAGATACACTTTCTCTTTAAATATGTCTTTAATAAAAACAAATGCAGAAATTGAGACAATGAAAAAAGGTGGACAAATTCTTTCCAAGGTTTTACAAATGGTTATTGATGCCGTACATTCGGGAGTAAGAATTTGTGATCTTGATGCACTGGCTGAGAAAGAATTACTTGCACGTGGAGCAACTCCTTCTTTTAAGAATTATCAATCAAATCCTTCTGATATTCCTTTTCCTAGCACTCTCTGTGTTTCTGTGAATGAAGAAGTGGTTCATGGACTGGGAAATCGAAAGCATCAATTACAAGAAGGTGATGTTGTTGGTATAGATACAGGTTGTTGGTTTGAGGGTCTTTGTACAGATATGGCGATAACTGTTTCTGTGGGAGAAATTAGTTCAGAAGCAAAAAAACTTTTAAAGGTTACTAGGCAAGCATTATTTGATGGAGTCAATGCCGCTATTGTTGGTGCTTATCTCTCAGAGGTAAGTCTTGCGATTGAGGAGTGTATTAAACCTCACGGATTCGGAATTGTTGAAGTTCTTGGGGGTCATGGAGTGGGGCATGCCGTACATGAATCACCATTTATTCCAAACTTTACTCTGCATCAATATCAAGATTTGAAGTTAAAAGATGGTATGTGTTTGGCTCTTGAACCCATGGTTGGTCTTGGAACATGCCATGTAAAAACAGCAGAAGATCAATGGGCCGTGATCATGGAAGATTGTCAGATCAGTGCACATTTCGAAGTAACGATTGCCATACGTGATTCTGGAACAGAAATTTTAACTCCTTTGCCTTTATGAGAATTTTAGGGATTGATTATGGAGATAAAAAAATCGGTTTAGCTTTTGGAGAAAGCGATGTTCATACGGCCGTTCCTTTAGAGGTGATGCCAAATAGTGGAGAGAATCTCTTTGTAGATCTTGTGAAGAAAGTACAAGAAGAACAAATTGATTTTGTGGTTGTCGGTATTCCACAAAGGGTTAATTCACATCACAGCTCAGAACAACTTGAGAAGACCCAAGCCTTTATTTCTCAATTGCGATCTATTCTTACAATTCCCGTCGAAGTGGAGGATGAATCTTTTACCACAGCAGAAAGCATTCGTCTTCAAAGAGAAGAGAAGTCTCCAGCTAAGGAGGATGCTTTAGCAGCCATGTTGATTGTTCAAGCTTATCTTAATAGAACAATGAAATAAGTATGTCTGCTTTATTTCGCGTGCAAGGAATCATTTTAGGAAGGCACGATCATAAAGAAGTTGATCGTTGGTATTCGGTTTTTACCAAAGAACATGGAAGGATCGATTTTTTAGCTAAGGGGGGGCATAAACCTTTGGCAAAACTCACTCCTCATTTAGAAACAATTGCAGAGGTCGATCTCCTCCTGATCAATGGTCGTCATTATGAAATAATTGCCAATGTTGAACGTCTCAAGGCTTATACAAAAATTCATAAGGATTTACAAAAATTAATTCTTGCACAAAATGCTCTTTCATTGGTTGCACTGGGAACACATCCCTACGAAACAGATCCTGTGTTGTATGAAGTGCTTACCCATTGGTTGGGTTTTTTAGAAAAACTTTCAACAGTTTCACAAGAACGTTCTGCATATCTTTTAGGTGTTTTCGCGATAAAGTTGTTAGCAATTTTTGGATATCGTCCTGAACTTCATGGATGTTTGCAATGTAAGAAGGGGATTGAACAAGGGGAGTATCTTTGGCACGCATTAAAGGGTGGAGTCATTTGTAAAAAATGTGTTTGCGATCATAAAGAGCAGTATTTTTCTGCGCGTTCCATGACAGATGAAAATCTTAAACTTATTCGTTTTGCTTTGGCCGAGTCGTTTGAAGAACAGCTAAAACCACATCTTTCAGGTGAATCATTGATGAATTTTCATGAAGCGATTGAGTCCTTGATTATTTCTCATTTTCCTAGTATTCCAGCGATTTCTTTAAGAGGATCTTGTATTGTGTAAGATTTTATCTGAGAAAATTTTTAAAAAAAAGACCACCAGTTAAGTGCTGGTGGTTTTTAGATAGCTGCAAACAGGGCTTCAATGGGATGGACACAACCCAGATGGGGATGTCCGAAGTCAAGCAAGGCGAAACGAAATTTTTGTTCTTCGGTTTCCCGATATTTTTGATAATCTGGATCCAAGGAAGAGATGAACGTGTTAAAAACAAGATAACGTCCATTTGGAGAAAAAGCCATTGAGGTGATCGGCGTACGCATCTCTTGGTAGTTTCTTGTTGGTTGCCAATTCTTCCTTTTCCAAATGGTGATCGTTCCATCTTCTTTTGAAGAGACAAGCCATTTTTTATCAGGAGAAAAGACAACGGAAAGAACCCGTTTATCTGCTCTTCCGGTCGATTCAATTCTTTTTTCCAATTCCCCAGTTTCTTTCTTTAAAATCGTGATGATCGTACTATTTTCACAAAAAACAATTAATTCACCATCAGGGGAAATGTCCAGTGATCCAATCCGTCTCCCATTTGGAACAAAAGATCTGAGACATGCACCATTATGCAATTTCCAGATTTTGATTGAGCCGTCATAACTTCCAGAAATTAAGTGATTTCCATCAGGAAAAAATGCCAATGATGACACGATTGAACTATGTCCAGCAAGCTCAAGAGAACATCTTCCTCTTTTTGTATCTAAAATTTGAACAGTTTTTTTGAGATTATCCGAGACAGCAATCTTGGTTCCATCAGGTGAAAAGCGAATACAGTGGTTAGAATAAAAAGGCTTTCGATCCTTCTTATTGATCCATGTTCGAGCGCGTCTATTTTCAAACCATCCGTGAACGTTTGTATTCCATAGCTCAACCGTACCATCTCGATAACAGACGGCAATCAACTGACTGTTTGAAGAAAAGGATAAAGAGACAATACAATCTTTATATCCTTTGAATGTTCTAAGGCATGTGCCTGTAAGAGGATTCCAAAGTTTGATTGCCCCATCTTTACTTCCAGAGGCGATCCATTCTCCATTAGGAGATATTGAGACACAGGTCACCCAAGCTTCATGTCCTTTGAAAAGTATTTGAGTTGGTTCAGCGATAGGAAGTAAGTTGGAAGGATCAGCACTCATGTGAGGCTCCTGATTTGTCTGCGGTTTTGTTAAAAAGAACGAATATTTTTCTTCCGGTGAAACGTATTCGGGCAACGACGTAGGGGTCGGGTTTCCCGACCCTGCATTTACAAACATCGGGTTTCCCGACCCTGCATTTACAAACATCGGGTTTCCCGACCCTGTGTTTTCAAATAGCCGAAAGAATAGCTTCAATGGGATGGACACGACCCAAATTAGGAAGACCAAAATCAATCAGAGAAAAATGACAGGAATCATCTGGGAGTGGGAAACCCGTTCTCCGTCCGTTCTCTTTCATGTCAAATGCGACATAGCGAATTCATTAGGTGTTTTCATGTTTAATGAAAGGTGTGGACGTTCATAAAGATAGTATTTCATGTAGAT
>Ga0076263_129_pt1 | contig 16879 bp, 13 predicted proteins | sample RifGroF2_FD_67932 | JGI IMG/M metagenome (GOLD analysis project Ga0076263, IMG submission 67932) | Parcubacteria (Uhrbacteria) bacterium GW2011_GWF2_40_263
CTACATGAAATACTATCTTTATGAACGTCCACACCTTTCATTAAACATGAAAACACCTAATGAATTCGCTATGTCGCATTTGACATGAAAGAGAACGTATCCTTTCACTCAAAGCCTATTTTTGATAAAATTTATGCAGTTTAAAAAAACAATATGCAAAAAAGAAGTGAAAATATAGGGTTCGGCAGAGAGAAAGCAACAAGTAGGAGAACAATGATTGAGGAAGGATGGGAGGATGTGGAGCAAGAACAACAGGAAAAAAGACAACAAGAATTAGATGCTGAAAAAGCTTATCAAAAATTTGAGGAGGCTTTGGAGGAAATTCCGCCAACGGATAGAGGAAGAAGTTGGGCATCAATTTACGTACCAATTGTTAATCGTATTGACCGAAATGATTTGTGTAATATTCTATTTTGGCAAAAAGTGTTTAGTAGGAATAGATTCGATATTAGTTCAGAGGGAATATTTTCCGCTTTACCTCCTGAGGTTCAAGAAGATCTTGAGGTTCAGAAATTTTTTTTCAATCAACCAAATTTTTGTCTACATTATCTATCAAAAACGATCATGGAACGTGTGCAACCTGAATTTGTTGTTAAAAAATGGTTATCATCTGGACCACGAGAAGAAACATTTGGTCAGACTCCATGGAAGCATTTAGATCGTATTCAAAAAAGGAGATATGTCCAGGATGCACTTGCGTCTATAATGCATTTTCGCGCAATAGATAACGAGCGTCGTGGTTTTATTGATGCGTTTAAGCAGGGTGAGTGGGATGTTATTGCTCGTGAGGGTTATCAAAAAGATGGTCTTTCTATTGTTGAGGCGATTCGCGATGATGATTTGACTAGGGTTTTAGAAGTTCTTTCCCAAAGTGAGATACGAAAAATTTTGATTGAGACACATAACACATATGATCAAAGGTCGCTCTATCTGAGCCTTTCCTTGCCAATACTAAGAGAATTGGAATTTGAAGATGAACAAATTGAACAATGGAAAATCAGACAGGAAGGTTCGCAAAATGATTTTTCAAGGGGATTTGAAGATTGTGAGAAAATGACTCCAGACGATCGTGCATGGACCATAGCATTGATTCCAAAGCGGGCAGAAGTATATCTTGAAAAGTATCAGGAGTTTATTCGCAAAAAACTTTTTCGTTTGATTGAACAACTGCCTCCAGCTGCTGTTGAAAAAAACCTGGTAAGTTTAGATCGCCTCTTTTGTCAGTCATGGGAGTTAGAAGCAAAAGAATTAACAGAAGGAATCATCCGGCCACTATTGGAAAATCAGGGAGCAGCCGCATTTCGCACTTTTGATATTTTAACGGAGGTTGTTAGTTGTGAATATGGGAATTTTTATTTTCTTGATCTTGTTTGCCCTGACAGAGAATCAGCAAAGGTTTTTCGTCAACTCATGAATAAAACAGGAGCACGTTTTCAGGATTTTTTACAGTTTTATATTGATAGTTCTTTTGGAAAAGATAATTTAGGTGTACTTCAAGGTACAACTATACCCTTACGAGAGGAAGTACATTTAGTTCCTTACCTTGATGCAAAACTTCCTTGGACACCACGGTTATTTCATGAATTCAAAACAAGGATTGCATCAGGTCAGAGTGTGCAGGATGTTGCCCGTGAGATGACTAAAGAAGTACAACACCAGATAAAGGAAATCCATGATGGAGACTATCCAGAAGAAGGATTAGATAGTTATCAATTAGGAATAGTATCTCATATTTTTCCTCCTGCTTTAGGTGTTTCACGACAGGAATATGATTGGTTGATTCAAAGACGAAAGGATCGACAAGATGATGTGCCAGTGGAATGGAATGTTCATCAGGGAAAAGAAGTCACTTTTCCTCTTGGAAAATGGGAATTAACTTCTGGAAAAGAATTTGACACAACACCTTGGAATCGTCTCAGTGAAGTTGTCGGATTGGTTAATGGAAAGAAAATCATTACAAGAGAAAAGGAAAAAGCGGAAAGTGATGAATTGCTTATGGGCCCGAGCGTTGTTGTAGAAGTCGGACGAAAGATGGTCGATCTTCTTGCAGAATCAGGTCCTGCACAAACAAAAGAAGCATTGAGGAATGGTTATGCTTTCTATCTTGCTCGTGGAGGAGCAAAACTTCCTGATTTTATTTCAGGACGTGAAGAAGCAGTTCGGTTTTTTGAATGGTTAAAAGATTCTCTTCGAGATGTTGTAAGTGTCGCTCTACAAGCTTATGAGGCAGCAGATCCAAAAGGATATCAGGAAAAAATTGCGCAAGCGATAAGACGTGACATTTCTCCAAGAACCAAAAAAATGATAGCTAGATCCATTGCAGGAATTTTAAGAAATGATCGAATGGATGAAAGACAAAAATCTGAAAGAATCAATGCTATTGCGAGAGATTTGGGGGTAAAATTTGAAGGGGATATTTATGATCATGTTTTACAAACTATTAAAGAAGAAGGAACAGAGATAACTGAGAAGATGATAGAAGACTCATTAGATGTGATTTTTGTCGGAGCCAAAGGAACAACCTCTGAAACAGGAAAAATTTCGTCAATTATTGTCACAAAAATTCTTGGTGCTGATGCATCAGCCATGGAAAAGGAGATGAGTAAGTGGTCTTTTGTTGAAGGAGCAGAAGGTGGTGAAGTACGAACATTGCGGTTTCAGATAACAAAACGAAAGATGCACGCTGTGGCAGGTTTGAATATGGGAGTTTGTGTTGCTGTTGATGATCAGCTTTGGAATAAACAAGAGTTTTCTAATGTAGTGATGTTCGGTGATGATGGAGTGGCAAGAGGAGGAATGCATTTTGAAATCATACATGAAGACGGAGAGGTGTATCTTTCCCTGCCAGGAATTAATCCAAGTTTGTCTGTTTTGCGAGAAGTCAATGGTGAAAAATTGGTACAAGCAATGCTTGATTATGCAAAACAATGTGCAAAAGCTATTGGAGCAAAATCTGTGTTGATTCCTTCCAATCCAACAATATTTTCAAATCGTGAAGAATTACATGCAATCATAAAGAGATTGCAACTTCCCATGAGATCTCTTTCACACGTACACCAGTTTTCTTATTCACCTTTTGCGTATTCATGGCAAGATGCCTATGAAATAACAATAATCTAGCCAAATAGTCGAAAGGTATCATACAGGTATCAATTATTGACATTTTGACTTAAGAATGATGAGATCTGGTGTCTGTGAGGCGAAAACCTTACTGGCCCCGTGAAACCGAATAGGTGGCGTAACAGAGCGCACACGGGATGTTCTTCACAACTTACGAGAGAGGTTAAAAAATGGTGCAGAGCATCGAAGAGCTGGAAAAAGCTGGTCGGTTTGCTTTGCCCCATTCGGAGCTTGTTGATCTGGCAAAAGACCCTTCACTGAGCGTAAAACAGGTGCAGCGTGCAGCTGTTGCTCGGAAGTGGCCACCACGTCAGGTCAAAGCTGTCCGTGCCCTGGCAATCTTGCGCAGGGATCACGGAAGTGAAGCCCTTGAGGGCTTCATCACCCGAATGGAGTGCGCTCGCCGGGATCAGCCCGAGACAGAGCAAGCTCAAAGGAGAAGACAGATGGAAGAGAAAATCCGTACGAGGCTTCATCTTCTTACCAAGCCGGTTGACAAACTTGAACTTCTGTTGCGCCATGAAATGCGCGATGATCTTGCCACCCTTGTGATGGAACTGACAGAACACTATCGAACCTACTTTAAGGTGGATGTTGATCCTCACTCTGTGAAGGTTTATTTTGACACGATCATGGATGTTCCTTGTGACTCCACAAATACAGAGCAACTCGAGACCTTTGAATGGGCACGCGAACATCGGAAGCGTATTTGTGTCGTTTGGGTGACAAAGGAAGCGACAGGAAAAGAAGAAGCAGAAGCTATTTATATCGATCTGGCCGGTCTCCAGCAGTATCTTGGTTGGTCTAAGCAGCAGGTTGCTGATTTGGTGCGAAAGGCCATGACACGCATTGTATCCGAAGGCCCGATGCCCACGAACTGGCGCTGGGTGTATGGGATTCACGATGTCGCAGCGCTTGTGCTTTCTGAAGATGATGAACTGCGTATCAAGGTGGAACTCTGGAATCTTCAATCTCACTTCCGTCGCGGACGTTTGTTTGAAATCCGTCGCGAGGTCTTGGGAATTCAGGAACGGGCTACTTCTGAGAAGGAAGAACTCAATCCACTTGTTGATCGCTTTCTGGCGCTTGGTTGGTCTGAGCAGCAGGTACGGGAAGAGTTTCTTGCCATGATGCGTAAGGCTGTGGGCGATTGTCGTCCGCAGTTTATGCTTGCTATGGCAGGCGCTAAGTGTTTCACGCACGATCGCGATCATGGGGATCCTGAGGTTTCCGCCATTTTGCGTCCAGTCTATCTCAAGTCACTTTGGGACGATTATTTCGTGAAAATGGACTATCCTCCCGTGTGGTTTCTGAAGTGTTTTATGCAGCTTGGTTGCTGTGGTCTGTGGGAAAGACGGGAAAAGGTAAGTTACAGGGATTACACACCTGTTGAAAATGATCATGCCTTTTTCCGACAGAAGATCATGGAGATGGTTGCGCGTGGAGAAGTCAATAAAGCTTTCCAGCTCGTGCTGTTTTTTGGAGAAAGTTGGGGGCTGTTCTATGGGGGAAGAGCGACGAGTCAGCATCTGACAAATCCAACAAAATGGTTCTCGAGTCTCCTGCCTGATGCCTATCGTTTGGCTAAGGATCAACAGCGTTTTGGTGTTGCCTCAGCGCTTCTTCAGCACTACGGTGTGGAAGCCATCCTTCCAGAAGAAGGAGTTGATCATCAGCTTGCTGAGGCCTTCCAGTCAAGGATCAATGAGGCTTATAAGGAAATTTGGCCGGATGTAGATAATGATTGGTGGGACTTGAGTGATCTTGAACGTGAGTTCGAACTGACAGAATTTATTGAAGGACTCAATGAACAGGGTGAGTGTTATAGCGATCTTTATGAAGACGATCGGCGCGACGAGATTCCGCCCACAGTCATGGAAACAGCCCAAGCTCATCATGCGAAAGCAATTGAGCTTCTTGCTCAGATTAAGCAGGAGTGTGATTATGCGCGTTGCGCACTGATGCACCATCGCTCGCAAGAGCTGCGTGAGGTGACAGAAATTGCCCTTGATCTGGGTCAACCGATTCGTCTGGATACAGGTTATTACCTTGAATCACCTGTAAAATTCTCTCGTGACTAATACCTTCTGACTGCTCATCAAGCCGACCCTGTGGGTTTGCGCTTGCTGAGTGGTTTTTTGTTTATTGAAGAGAAAAGGGATTTTTGCTAGTATAGGTGTATAAATTATTTCTTACAAAAGGATATTTATGTCATTTCAAAAAGAACGCCCAGTTGCTTTTCAAGAAAAAGTGCTCGATGAAACAAGTGCTCGCATTGAACGGCATCTTTCCAGTTTATGGGAAGCTCAACAAGAAATGGAGGCTGTTGCTTTTGGAAAGACTCTTCTTCTTATAGACACAACCATGGGTAATCCAAGTGTGCTCATGGAAAAAGGCATTGGGCAATTACGTGAACGCGGTTGGTCACAACTTGCTGAGCTGTATTTGCAAAAACTGTTTGGAGGAAGAGTTCCGGAGAATTCTTTGGAAATTTTTCAACAGTTTCTCGGACCAACAGTGAGTTTGCAGCATGCAGATATTCGCAAAAGACCTACAAAAGTCGGAAAAGAAGAAATTGATGCTGTTCTTTTCAGTGGTTCACCAGCAGATGTGAGTAAGGCTGTGGGATCGCCCGATGAAAAGATTACGATAGGCGGAAAAGAAGTCGAATTTACTCATCGATTTGTTTTACAAACTGCCGGGCGCTTATATGAGCAAGCTGCAGAGCAAGATATTCCTGTTTTGGGAATTTGTTACGGTCATCAACTCGTTTCTCATCTGAAAGGAGGAAATGTGCGACCCATGACTCGTTATGTAAAAGGGAAAACCCATGTGCAACCAACAGAGTATGGAGCAAAATTTCTTGCAGGTGTTTTTGGTCAGTCACCAGCACTAAAAGGAAATATTGCAACTTTTCAAGGAGAGTCAGTCTTTGCTCCCGGTGAGCGCAGCACTCTTTTACTTCAAGCAGATTCTGAAGCTCCGAATATGATTCAAGGATTAATGCATGTTTCAGAAAAATTGTCTGGAGATACTATATCTGATGCTGAACGCGTTAAACAACTCTTAGCTGATTCGCGACATGCAGCTCTAACCGTACAAGGACATCCTGAGTATACGGGGGCTTTACCACTTATTCAATTTGGCATTGAAGGAGATCTGAGTGCTTTTGCTGGAGGATCAGAAGATGCCTGGATTGCTGATCAAATGTTACAACTTTTTTCACGTTTCTTAGCTCAATATGGCAATATCACACAAAGAAGATCCATCTGATAATCTTCTCGTTTCTCATCCTCAGATTGTCGATCTCAAGTATACAAAACCGCGAACAATTATTTTGATCCCAAGTATTTCTTTTGGAGAATTACTCATGTCCTTTTATAAAGGGATTCAAAATTATGAGGAACGCTATTTGTATTTTCTTTTTTATCTAAAGAATCCAAAGACCAAATTGCTTGTTCTTCTTTCCGAAGGATATGAAAAAGCCATCATCGAATATTTTCTTGAAAAGGTGAGTCAAACACTTTCCTTACCGGAAGCAGAATTACGATCACGTTTCTCAATCATTTCTGTTCCAAAGGGAGAACATCATCAAACCCTGACACAATGTGTTTTGAAAAATAAGCAGATCCTTTCACAACTGAAGAATTATATTTCAGAAAATGATTCCTGCTATTTTCGGTTTTTCCGCGTCACACAAGATGAATATCGATTAAGCCAACTCTTAGGCATTCCTTATTATGGCTTATCTCCTCATGTATTTTATGTGAATGAAAAAGAAGGAGCACGCCAACTTTTCAAAGAAGCCGGCGTTGCTCTACCAGAAGGATATGAAGGGATCAGGGATTTGAAGGGAGCCTATGAAACGCTCAAACGTCTTGCCAAAAAGACCGAGAAAAAGAAGTTCATGCTTAAAATCAACAATGAGGGATCTGGCGTAGGCATCATAAAAATGAATCTTGATAAAAAGGATTATCTTTCTTCTTATCAAACGTTTTATAAGAATTTAGAGATCAATCTTCCTATTTCTAAAGCTGTTTTTGCACGTTATTTCAAAAAGCAAGGAGGTATTGTCGAAGTGTTTTTGGAAGGGGAGGAAGTGGAGTCTCCCAGTGCTCAGTTTGAAGTAACCCCACAGGGAAGAGCAGTAAATTTAGCAACACATCTGCAAGATTTAGAAGGGAATGATTATATTGGAGGATATTTTCCTTGTCCTGAAGTGTATCGCGAACAAGTAATCAAAGCTGGGTATAAGATTACGCGATTGATTGCCAAAAAGGGGGGACGTGGTCGTATGGCCATTGATTTTCTTCTTATTAGAAACAAGAGCAAATGGAATCTTTATGGGATTGAAATTAATGCGCGAAAAGGTGGAACGAACCATCCTTACTTTTGGGCGAAGTATTTGACAGAGGCAGACTATCAGGAGAAAAAAGGCATTTTGAAAAACACAAAAGGGGAAGTACGTTATTATGCGACAGAGCAAGGAGGACGATCAGAGAAGCTAAAAAAGATTTCTGCCCGTACATTGATTCAAAAAATGCAAGAACAAAAGATTGATTTTGATCCAAAAAAGAAAGAGGGTATTTTCCTTCACATGCTCAGTACGATGAAGCCATTTGGAAAAGTCGGGTTGACCATCATTGGACCAAATCAGAAAAAAATTACCTTATATCGGAAAAAGTTCACACAATTGGTGGATTCTTTGTAAGAGATAAGAAAAAGCCGTGTTTTTCAGCACGACTTTTTTAATTGGGAAGAATAATTAGATTCATTTTGTTTATTTATTTTTCGAATCACCTACATAGATCATCAGATAATCTCCATTTTCAAGCTGGACAACGGTTGGGTCGCCACCGGTTAAATTTGTTTCTTGAGGTTTAGACCAATTTTCTCCATCAGAGGTTTGCGACCACCAAATATTTCCTGGTCCACCTCCATAGAATCGTAGAACCTCACCTTGTACAAGAAGATTTCCCGTCCAATTTTGTGAAGACTTGATCGTTTGTGATTGGGTAAAAGAAAGACCATCTGAAGAAGTAAAGAGAAGAGCTCCTTGTTTGGACGGAGCTGTCAAATACCAAAGCCCAGCCAATCGTGCTACGGCACAATCATAAACACGCTCATTGGTAAGTGCAATACGAGCTTCCTGTTCCAAGGTGTAATGAATACCATCATCAGAAAGAGCTGAATAGATTTGTGAAATGACATTTGGCTCTTTTATTGCAAGATTTGAGGTGAAATAGAGTCGAATCTGTTCATCTTCTGTGAGAGTGAGAGTTGGATCATAGGGGCGTATATAATCTTCTGGTAAACCTTCAACAACAATGGATTCTGGGTCTGACCAAGTTTTTCCTTGATCATCAGAGAAGGAAACAGCAATAGCATCAAAACCTTCATTTGATTGTGGGAACCATTGAAAGGCAACAATAAGCCGACCCTGTGAGTCTGCAATAATACTTGGGACTCCCGCCCGTTTAAGAAACAACTGAGGCGTGTCAAAGGTTATACCGTCATGGCTTGTGGTCATCATGAGATTGTGTGACCAAGGACCACTTGGGTTTCCTGCTTCAATTTCTTCCCAGGAAAAATCTGTTTGTTCTTGCTTCAAGTTTGTTGTGGTTGAATTTTCGTTTTGCAATGTTTCTGCACTCGATAATTCAGAATCCGTTTGATCTGGTTTTGCATAAAAGGAAAAACCAATGAAGCCAATAAAGATAGCGATAAAAAGAACGACAATAAAGCTGTAAGAAGTTTTGAAATGCATAGATTATCAGTATAGCAGAAAGTCGTTGATCATAAGTAAAACCAGGGAAATAGATCTCACTTTGACCGTAAGAAATTTTAGGTGAATGTGAGGGATTTTGTCAGGTTTTTGTTTTGCTGATTTCAGCGAAAATATGCTCTCTTACCATTGACAAAATCGTGTTTTTGTGCTATCATTAGTTGTTATCTTAATGGAATAATGTGTCCTTTTTTGCTTGACAAAGTTTGCCGTTTTAGGAGGTTTTATTATTTTTTTAGCAAAACTTCCTAGCGCGACAAACAGCGCTGCACGTTCTTAACAACAACTTCATAACCCAATCATCAAAAAACTTCCAACCTGGCATTTGCCAAGGAGCAACACATGTCTCAGCTCAGCTGCAACCCCCGTTCCGGAAACATCACGACTGCCGGCCAGCCCGGCCTCGACCTGGATGGCGTCCCCCGAGAGAACCTCGGGTGTGGCGACAGCCTGGTCGATGGCATGGCGCGCCTGCGGCCCGTGTTCCGGAGCCCGTTCATCGAACGGGTCGAGGAAATCAGCGACGAGATGATGGCCGACCATCAGTCCTACGACGACTGCGACGACTGCGACGACGAGACCGACGAGAACGAGGACTGGGGCGAGATCCTCATCCGCCCCCGCGACCGGTACGACGAGATGTGGGAGGCATCCTTGGTGGAGATGGGACGCTTCGGTGAGTCCGAGTGCGACGTGCTGAAGTACAGCTACGGCACCGATAGCCTCGGGCGCCGCAATTACACCCAGGTCAACGATCTGTCCTTCTTGACCGCCGAGGGCATGGAGTGCAACGTGCGCATGAGCCTCGGCGAGATCGAGGATGACACCGACACCGACACCGACATCGACACCGACGGCTACGGCCCCTACGACCCCTACGACGAGTGGCAGAACCCCTACTTCGATCAGGACGAGGACGAGGAGGAAGATACCTCCGCGTTCGATGACGACTTCGAGGACTGCGACTCGTTCCACTCCTACGACTACGATGACGAGTACGACCCCTACGACGAGGAGGATGACGGCTTCGACCACGAGGGCGAGCGCGTCCAGGCCTTGATGGAGGCCGACCTGTTCAACAAGGCCGCGGCCTGTGAGCGTTCCAGTCGGGTGGAGAATACCCGGTACCGTTGTCATCGCTCCCGCTGGCACAAGAGGGTCACGATCAAGCCCAAGCGCGAGATCGAGACCCTGAACGAACAGGAGATCCGAGCCTGGATGGCGGATCGACTCATCATGCAGGTCGGGAGCAAGATGTTCTGGACCAACCCGGACATCTGGTTCGAGTACCAGACCGCGTCGCATCGACGCGAGAAGGTGATCGATCACCAACGTCAAGGTGAGGAGTTCAGCTCCGAGGACTACGACATCTTCCTGCGGCTCAGCAAGAGGCAGAAGAAGTTCTACGTTCTCGAGGCGACTTCGGTCTCGGACAAGGAGATCGAGGATGACTTTGAGTACGGGCCCCGTGACCACTGGTACCGCCGTCGGCCCACGAGCTGGAAATACCGCAAGGGTGCCAAGGCTCAGTGGGACCGTGGTGGGACCCAGAGGAGGGTCAAGAAGGAACAGAATGGTGAGGGTTGGGTCGATCTGGGAACTTGTATCGTCCTGAGCAGGTACGTCCGTGCGATCCACGGATGTCTGGCAAGGGACGGTCGAGTCGCCCCCCAGCTCTACGATCGCATGATCGAGAGACTGGGGTGCGGGACGGTCATCGACATCTTGAAGTATTTGGGGATCGAAGCCTACAACATGGAGCACCGCCACTACGAGATGGCGGCCAAGTAGTAGGCAAACCCGTTACCTGACGGAATATCAGGTGCTATAAGAGCCGAGGTTGCGCGACACGTGCGTGACCTCGGTTTTTCGTTTGTAAAACAAAAATCCCCCTTGTGGGAGATCTTTTTATTTGGTTTCTTTGTGCATGGTGTGCTTCTTGCAGTACTTGCAGAACTTCTTGAGCTCAAGACGCTCTTTCAGCGTTTTCTTGTTCTTTCTGCTGTGATAGTTGATGCGTTTGCATTCGGTGCACTCAAATTTGATGAGGTTATCCTGAGACATATATTTCGATTAACGGCCAAAGCTTAGCAAAGAGTAGCAAAAGCGTCAAGATGGACGTTGTTAAAAATTTTGTGGAGCCGATGGTCGGATTCGAACCGACGACCTACAGTTTACAAAACTGTTGCTCTAACCAGCTGAGCTACATCGGCATGGTGGGCAGGGAGGGATTCGAACCCCCGAAGGCATTGCCAGCAGATTTACAGTCTGCCCCGTTTGACCGCTTCGGTACCTACCCATGTATTTGTATTAACTTGTAAAATGCTAATCCTCGCTTATATCGTTTAATCTGATTTTCTCTTTTTAGAGCTTCCGTTCTGGTTTCGAAATCTTCTCGATAAACCATAACCCAAGGTCTAAAAGGTTTTGTGGATTTAGTATGACCAGCATTATGACGTTTTAGTCGTTTCTCATAATCGGACGTACTTCCAATATAGTATCTATCAAATTTTTCACTATAAAGGACATAAGTTGAAAACATACAAAAGGATCTCATCTGGATGTCTGCCCCGCCCCGCCAACGTTTCATTGTGGCGGGGTCCCGCCAAAGGCGGGATTTGACCGCTTCGGTACCTACCCAGTTACTTGGAATGTTCGGCATTCGATGTGAGGAAATTCTATAGAAAAAGGAGAATAAAGTCAATCCTCTTTGGCTCTATACTAAACAAGGTGGTGTATAACTAAAACATGACGCTATAGTTAGGGAAGTATTCACTCATCTCTAACCACACACGTCATGTCTACTTCGCCGCTATCCATGCCGGTTGCAATGCCGTCTATTTTGGTCTTGAAGGTTTTAATATGCGTGCAAAGACGGCAGCTCCTTTTCAATTAGAAGATTTGAAAGAGATTGCGCGCCGTTGTCATGAGGCAAACATCAAATGCTATCTGGCTCTCAATACATTGGTTTACGATCGAGATCTCGATAAAATGAAAATTATTGTTGATGCGGTAAAAGAAAGTGGCATTGACGCTATCATTACCTTTGATCTTTCTGTGCTTTCTTATGCACGTGAACAAGGGGTTGAAGTCCACATCTCTACACAACACTCCATTTCAAATATCGAGGCAGTGAAATTTTTTGCAAAGTGGGCAGATCGCTTAGTGCTTGCCAGAGAATTGACCCTTGAACAAATCAAAGCCCTCACACAAAAGATTAAAAAAGATCATGTGCGTGGACCAAGCGGACGATTGGTCGAGATTGAGATTTTTGTTCATGGAGCCATGTGTGTTTCTGTGAGCGGTCGCTGTGGCATGAGTCTTTTTCTTTTCAATACATCGGCAAATTGCGGAGAGTGTAGTCAGCCTTGTCGTCGTGCCTATACGGTGACAGATAAAGCCACGGGTAAACAGTTGAATATTGAAAATGAATATGTGATGAGTCCACAAGATTTGTGCACGATCGGAATGCTTGATGAAATTTTGGATTCAGGAGTGATTTCTTTAAAGATTGAAGGAAGGGGAAGAGCCCCTGAATATGTTGACGAAGTGGTGCGCTGTTATCGAGAAGCCATTAAGGCTATAGAACAAGGAACATACAACAAAGAAAAGATTGAGGATTGGAATCAGCGACTTGGAACGGTTTATCATCGATGGATGAGTGAAGGGTTTTATCATGGACAAGCCTTCAAATACTGGAGCCATGGAGCGAATTCAAAAGCCACACAAAAGCGCGAATTTGTTGGAGTCGTAGAAAAGTATTATCCAAAAATTTCCGTTGCTGAAGTGAAGATTCAAGCCACGGATTTACAGGAGACAGATTCTTGCCTTGTTACAGGGGAACAAACAGGAGTACTTCGTTTTATTTTGAAAGGAATGTTGATTGAAGAAAAAAAGAGTGTGCAAGCAAAGCAGGGAGATGTTGTAACCTTTGAAGTCCCCGAACGCGTACGAAGAGGAGATAAGTTATATAAGTTTATTTCATCAAAGAATCCTTAGTTGTTGAGAAAACTTTCTTTCTTAAAATAAAAAAGTCGCTTTATCAGCGACTAGTCAAGAAAAAGAGCTGCTCCAATCGCCCCGGCATGTCCGGGGTGTTTTGGTATATGTACACGCATGCCAATCAGGGCACACCACGCAGTAAGCCTTTCTTTCACACAAGGAATGTATTCAAGAGTTCCACCGATAGCAATAATGTCTTGAATCGGTTTTCGGGAACCTGTTGCTTGTTCAATCGCATTTGCAAGAGCTTGACTATCCATCAAATCTTTCACAATACCGATCACAAGCAGATCAACCACTGAACGCCATTGTTCCGGAGTAGAAGAAGCATTTCTCTTTCCAAAGTGTGAAGCAACAAACTTGCCAATAGCTAGATCTTTCGTAGCAGGAAGAAGATCTTTTACATACAAATCTGCTGTACCCATGGTCGAGTCTTGACCATTTTCATCAGCAAGAGCAGAGACAAGATCAAGCTCTCCCCAAGGAAGCATCTGGAATGCTATCCAAAAAAGTGTAGATCCTCCAAGGGCATTTCCGATCAGACTGCGGACAATTCTTGTACCAGAAACGGTATAAGAAACTCCTGATCCAATTGAAACAACAACGGCGTCATCTCCAGAGAATCTCAAACCTGTCTCATTGAGGGGGTTAAGAAACAATTGATAACGTGCTCCCCTTACTTGGGCAAGGACTTCTGCATCGATAGGATCTGCACCAGGAAAAGGAATGAACGTTAAGGTCTTCATCACAGGTTCCATTTGCGCGCGAATCCTCTCGAATCCTGCACCAACATATCCCACACGTTTGGGTTTCAAGGCAATCAGATAGTCAATCAAGGCATTTACTTTGGCGACATCGAAGACCTTGTATTCCTGCTCACCGTTCTCATGAAGAACAAAGACTTTTATGTAAGAACTGCCGAAATCAACACCGACCTTCATAGTGTCTCCTTGGTTTTGGCAAAGGCACCGTATCAAATTTTATTATTCTGTCAATGAAAAATCCCTCACATAAAGTGGGGGATTGAATTATGAGATTTCTTTAAGTGATTCAACTAATGTGCTAAGAGGCAGGCCCATAACGTTATAATAGTCTCCATGTATTTCTTTTACAAAAGTTGCTCCAAGCCCTTGAATACCACAGGCTCCTGCTTTATCAAGTGGTTCTCCAGTCGCAATATAGGATTGAATTTCTTGATCAGTAAGATTCCGGAAGACTACTTCTGTGATAACTGGTTTTGTAAGAATGACATTTGTTGCCGTATTGATGAGAGTCAGACCCGTAATGGCTGAGAAGAGCCATTTTCTTAGGGACTTTAGTCCTGTCTTATTTCTTAGGGACTTTAGTCCCATTCTATATTCATTTCTTAGGGACAGTCCTGTTGAGTTTAACCCCGCCACTAAAGTGGCTGAGAAAACTTAATTTATTTCTCAGGGACTTTAGTCCCGCTGAGTTTAACCACGCCACTAAAGTGGCTGAGAAAACTTAATTTACCACGCCACTAAAGTGGCTGAGAAAACTTAATTTATTTCTCAGGGACTTTAGTCCCGACTAGCTTCTTACAAATAATCTCATAATAGGTTTGTGAGATTCTGTGGCTTGATCAATGATATTAAGATAAGAGGTTTCAAAAAGAAGAAGATTCATAAAATATAGGAATCTCAACCGCACGATCGTGTTCGGGGAGCCCTGAAGGATTATCATTGTGGAAAATAATGGCACCGTTATTTTTGTAAGAAGGAATCTCAAACTCAAGAGTTCCTTCAAAAGGAACAAACTCTGTGGTCATCCAATCTTCTGTGGTTTGGATGTATCCTTGGGCGATAATGAGTCCGTCCCAGTCAACAAGCACAACCGGAGCTGTGGCTTCAAAAAACCAGCTACCACGAGCTTGACCCGTGATCGTAAGAGGAGAAGAAATAGTTTGATTGGGGGTGAGATACACAGAAAAATCATCTGCCAGGTAGGTGAGTTGTAAAGGAGGTTGTTCTTGCTGAGGAACAGTGGATTTTGACGGAAGACTTATGATTAGCAACAGAGCAAGCAAGCCAATCAAGGAAAGAAGAAAATATTTCATAGAATGTTTTTATGCTTCTATCATATTATCAGATAAAAAGAAAAGCAATTTCAAAAAACGAAAGAACGCTATCCACTTTGTTTTTTGAGAACAGAAAATCACATGATACGATACGGTTCTGAACAGGGTTTTATAAAAAAATATTATGAAAGAAGGGAAACCATTATTTTCCTCTAAGCGAGGGGCTTCTCCGGAAGAAATAAGGCAAACACATGTACAAAGAGGGAAGAATGTTGATCTTACAAAGTCATTTAATCCAGAAATAGAGGGGGAGCTAAAACAGGAGTACATGCGTGTACGTGAGATTATTTTAGAACAAGATCGTCTGACAGCGATTCTGAGAGATAAGTTTCAGTTTTTACAAAGTCCCGAAGCTTTTGATGCGTATTGTGAACGTTCGGGAATTGGGGAAGGAGTCAAAGAAGATTTTCGTCTTGTTCTTCCAAAGATGTTAGAAATACTAGAAAGGTCACCTGAACAGATTTTTTCTCCAAGTATTTTGGAAGAAGAAGCAGAGACTTTTCAAGAAATTTATCAAGCTCTAGGAACAGAAGCAAAAACAGCTTTTGCTCTTGAAGGAGGAAGTGAGATAGTAGGTCGTATTCTTGAGGCAGAAATCGAATTAGCCCTTCGAGTGCTTTCAGAAAATCGTGAACGTCCCGTTCTTGCACACCGTTTTCGTGGATTTGGGAAAGATGAGGCTTCAGAAGAATCAATTGGAAATGCTTTTTTAGAAAATATTTCAGAGGGGGAAATTGATGTGCGTCTTTCTAAGGATAAAAAATGGATCATTCATCACAATGCAACACTTGGGGAATCTTGCCAACGGCCAGAGCATGTGCGTGATCTCACTTCAGAAGAATTGTCTGAAATTCGTTATAAAGGAGGAGAGAAAATTTGTACACTTGAGAGGATGTTTCGGTTGGTTCAGGAAAAAGGAAACATTTCAACAAAATTGAATATTGACATTAAGGATTTTGACGAATCAGCTTTGGATGAGATGTTAGATTTGATTCATCAATACAAAATGGAACATCGTGTGGTGATTGTTTCTTGGCTTCCCCAAAGTTTGCAATATTTGTATGAAAAAGATCCTACTCTTGCCTATAGTATGAGTTATTTTCCAGTAATTCGAGGGATTCCACGCTGGGTGATTGAGACCATTGAAAATATTCCTTCTGGCACACGGCTGTTCGGAGAGGTTGGAACCCTATTTGCAAAATGGCGTGCGAATACTGTTCAAGGAGTTGGGGCAGAAAATATTTCCGATGCAACCGTTCTCCAAGGGAATGAACATTGGAGTAAGACGATAGAACGTGTTCGTGCAAAAGAGGAAGATTTAATTGGGAGGCATACAGTTCCTTATAGCGAAGAGCCTATTAAAAATGCACAAGGGGAAATGGAGATTATGGCACGTGTGCTACAAAAGTGTAGTGTGAATATTATGGCACTTGAGCCACCAATTACAAAAATTGTGGAAAAACTTTGTCAGATTCCTATTTTGGGAGTGATCATTGAACAACATAAAGAGGCTCTTGTAGAAGCTCTCTGTGCTACAAAGTCTTCTTTAGAGTTCGCAGCACGTCTTGGAGGGAAAGGAATAAAAGTGAATCTTTTTGATATTACAGAAGAAGGATTCATTGATCGTTATATTCAAAGGATGAAAGAGAATGGCATCAGTCCCGGAACGATTTATTTTAGTGGAAGGTTCAGAGGACTCCATACAAGAGATCAAGTTCCAGAATTAGAGACATCTTAGAGTCGGAAAGAAGTTGTATCAAAAAACCATCCGCTACAGGGGCTGTCCCAAAACTCTCACGTAAGTGAGAGTTTTGTGTATCTGAAACAAAAAGAGTCTCCAGTGGAGATCTTATTTAGATAATTTTCTTTAAGTT
>Ga0076263_151_pt1 | contig 9905 bp, 6 predicted proteins | sample RifGroF2_FD_67932 | JGI IMG/M metagenome (GOLD analysis project Ga0076263, IMG submission 67932) | Parcubacteria (Uhrbacteria) bacterium GW2011_GWF2_40_263
ACCTTTTCCCAAGAATCAATGTTGGATAATTTACCCGTAATATCCGGACGAGAGGTTTCGAAATCTTTAATTTTTGATGTGGCATCTGCATCGTGTCGATACATTTCCTTCATGTCCTTGCCATAATTTCCCCACAATTTGTCAAGAATACCCGCAGCTTCCAATTTCTTTCGTTGTGCGGGATCAGCCAAAGCCTCTTGAAGCAAAGACATCGCCTCGCGCTTTCCTGCGGTCGTTCCTGGTGGCTTGTGAGCAAACTTTTGTAATTGATTAAACTTGGCATCTTTGCCGACTCCCTCCCACTTTTTCATTGGTTCACGAACATCAGCAACCACACCTTTTTCAAGCTCTTCTGCCCAAACATCAAATTTTTGCCCAGCAAAACGTCCAATAATCCCTTCTCCAAGAGGAGATTTTTTTGCCATTTCACGATAAAGTTTTGCGCGTCCACGCTTTGTGGTAGCACCAATAATGCCTCCTTTTTTCTCTGCCCATCCGCCAAGTTCGCGAATACCAGCGCCTCCAGCAGCTTTTGCTCCTCTTCCAATCCATCGTCCAGCTCCAGAACCTACATAGGTTGCGGCTCCTGCAGCCATTTTTGCTGCAGCGGTTCCAGAACCTTTTGCTTTTCCAAGAGCGCTTGAAACAAATGAACTAGAACAAATTTCAGATGCTGCCTCAAAACCTGCCATAAGCATGGCAATTCCCAAAATAAAACTCAAAAGATTATCAAATCTAAAAATGTTATTGATATTGCCCGAAACATTAATACCACCTTGTGTTGTGGTATCCACAAATCCACCTTTTGCCGCGATATTACCCGCCCCGGCAACGGCCAGAGTCAACCATAAAAAAAACGTCAAAACAGGACCAATCGCAATAGCACAGGTAAACTTGTTCCACCATTCTCCCCAGGCTTTTCCTCCTTTTCCAACCACATTCCCCACTGCGCCAAAAAACCAAGCAAGAGGAGCCATCACAATCAAAACCCACAAGGTGACAATGCGCCAAACAAGAATGGCTGCTAAAGCAATCACGGTCGCTAACACAATGATCACCATGAAAACAGCTGCAAGCCCAGCAGCAAACCAATCAAATGCATTCACAGATTCTGCAGCAGTACTCCCTTGTTTTATATTTTCAAAAAGAGAAGCGCTTGTGCTAATTGAATAGATTTCATTGAGTCCAAGCATTTGAATGAAGTTTCCAGCAGCAATTTGTCGAAGAGCATTCGCAAATGTAAGCATGATCACCTGTCCAAAATCGATCATGATCGCACAAAGAGTACGACTAAAATTGATCAGTAAAGCAAAAATAAGCAATCGAGGAACTTGTTGACTCCATTGAAAACGAGAATGTCCGAAAATGGTTCCAACCGCAATAAAAATCAAAACAATAACAAAAAACATGTTCACGGCATCACGTACAATAGACCAACCAGCCCCTACTACTGGAGAAGAGGCAAACCCGTTGTACATCATCACATGAATCACAATATCCAAAAGTGCCACGATTATCTGTGTCAGTGCTTGCGCAATATACATGGCAAAAGAAGCCAAATGAAGAACGATCCAATCAACACTTCCGATCGTGGCATTTAAGGTGGGAGATTGAGCAAAAATTGGATGTGCAATAAAAAGAACTCCAAGAGCAACACAAAAAAGAATCATTCCGCTTGTCCGAAGAGGATGCATGCCAACATTTTTTCCTGCACGTTTCATGCGCAAGAACACCGCATTTATGCGGTCTGTGAACTTGGTCATAATTGTTTTAATTATAGCATAGAAAAAGATTCACAGAGAAAGCACTTGGGGACAAGAAAAAAGCCTATTCAAAAAGAAAAACCTCAAGCACGTCTTGCTTGAGGTTCACGCTTAAAGTTGATCGTTGGAAGTATATCCATTGCCATCTGCAGAGAGTCCAGAAGAAGGATTCCAATCCACACGCAACATCCACTCTTCCCAGCTCGTACCATTATCTTTGAGTTCACAAAGTGTAGAGCCGTAAGAACAAAAAGACGCATTCTGCCACCAGTACCAATTCCCCATGACGGCATCAGGATCGTGCCCATTGGTTCCTATGGAACTAATGAGGGTGATTTCTGCAGTGCAGGTATGAATAAAATCGGAAAAATCAATCAAATAATAACCTATAGAAGGATCGGGTTCGTACAAATCCACAGCATCCAAAGACCCGTCAAAACATCCTGCTATATTCGCATAGACATAGGCTGGCTCGCCATCAATCGAAGAGGTAAGCCATGCATCATCAACCATCATGAGAGTTTCTGAAGTGCCATCACCATCCATATCCTCAAGGCACGCATCTTCCCCATCACAAGGATTGCTGTCATCGTACTCAAAAGCAGTATCTTCTGGTTCAGAGGTTTCTTCATCATCATACTCAGGATCCAACATCCTCCTCTTCCTCTTCAACATCCTCCTCTTCCTCTTCAACATCCTCCTCTTCCTCTTCAACGTCTTCCTCTTCCTCTTCAACGTCTTCCTCTTCCTCTTCAACGTCTTCCTCTTCCTCTTCAACATCTTCCTCTTCCTCTTCAACATCTTCCTCTTCCTCTTCAACATCTTCCTCTTCCTCTTCAACATCTTCCTCTTCCTCTTCTTCGTCATCCACTGTACCGCCATACTCTCCCCCGCTTCCTAGATCTAGTCCGCCTCCGCAACTTGTCACAGCTTCTTGATCAAGACACCACACTCCTGCTCGAAACCGCTCCATCATCAACCACTAAAAGTGTACGATGAAAAAAACCAAGAATAAGATAGGTTTCCCAATCAAGCACGGGGACTGCCACACCTTCAGAAATGAAATAAACATCTGATGTGGAAGCTTCTGTTACAAGGGTACCTTCACGAAAGCGCGCATATCCACTTGCCTCAGGCCAACTTGTCAAATAAGAGCTAGAAGAACTGGCACTTGTAGGAGGATCTTGTAATGAATAGGAAAGTCCCCAAGAAACCAAAACTTCTTCCCAAGCTGTTTCTCTCACACGCACACGAAAACGCTCTGAATCAGAAGCTGTGCCGAAAATCAGCCAGATATTCCCTGATGGGTCTTTCACAGCATCAACAAAACCGTCTTCATCAATCACTTCCCCTTCTCCAAGACACTGCAACTCTTCATCAGAAATAGTCACAAGTTCATTAAAATCGTATCCAAGGCTCCAGAAAACATCTTGTGTCTCAATCCAACGAGCTTCCCCATTATCAATGAGATAAACTTTTGCTGTACTTGGTGTTTTCACCAGTGTTCCATTGGGATGCCACAAAGGCACAGAAAGTGCGGATGAGTAAAAATGTCCATCTTGCGCATCTCCTTCACTACGTATCCCGCAAATCAATTCATCTGAAGCATAAGTGGTAAACCCTGTTCCTGCAGTTACATCTGCAGTGTAATACCACAAACCTACAGAAGTGCCATACTCGGCTGGTTGTGTCGCATCACCCTGATGCCGGCCAACATGGACATGATCGCCTGTACAGTTCCCTGTACAACCGTCGTAGCCCAAAAGTTGGCCGGCAGTAATCTCTTCACCATCTTGCACAAAAATCTCAGAAAAATGGGCTAGGACCACATAGTTTCCATCTCCTTGTTCGATGTTGACGTGATATCCGAAGTTGGTTGTGGCACTTTCCATGTGTACACGTGCAACCCCGGAAACAGGCGCATAGATTTCTTCATCCACGGAGTTAGAAGTATCAAAATCAATGTCATATCGTGTAGATGTCAGAGTATGACTGTACGATCCCCCTGCTCCTTGAACGCACTGATGTGCTCCTGTGTTTGCAAACGGAAGATGAATGACTCCATCTCCACCCCCTCGCCCACCAAAGGAATCCTCTTGAGAACCGTCCGGAATAAGCGCGGCTGTAAAACATCCAGTACAAAGCATGATGAGAATAAACAAATATGTTGTACAAATAAAAGAAAGAGACAACTGGAAAACGCGTGTCATGGGATTCTCCTGTAAGGAACGATGAGAGACGATTGACCATCAACCGCCTCGTCGCATGCACTAGGCCTCCTGCAAGCAACGAGCAAGGTTGAAAAGTGATGATAAAGAGAAGAAATAGAGTGAACCCCAAACTCTCTATCTCTTCCCTTCATCACAAAGTCTTCTGTTGAATGATGCAAAGACTCTTGATCGCCTCTGAAACGGTTAAAAACGTTTTTGTTGATTTTCTTCCCCATGGTATCGAGTGTTAGAACGTTTCAGTGCATTCAGAACCGGCTCTTCCCCTCAAATAAGACAGTAGAAGATAAATCTTTGTTATTGCGATCTACTATCAGAACACCAAAAAGAATGTGAGATGTCAAGCGTTTTTTTGCTAACTTCAGTCATTTTTTCTGTTATTTTTTTCTGACAAAATACCTTGTTACCATTGAAAGCGCTTAAAAAAAATAATGTCGTGTTTGGAAACAGCGAACAAGTTGATAAATATAAAAACGATCTTTTCTGAAAAAACTTATCCTTCTTTTGAAAGAAAAAAGGAAATATGTAATGATCGTGTTTTCTCAAAAAACACAAATCCAAAAATCTCTCTTTTTTGTCAGTCATCACTAACAAAATAATAAAAGATCTGTGGATAACAAAATAAAAAAACGAGCCCAGAATAATCAAAAAAGATTTTACCTGACTCGTTTTTTTTCTTTTTATTTTGTTGAACGGATGAAATCTTTCCCCACCCAAGGCTGAAGCACCTCTGGAACACGAATGCTCCCATCTGCTTGCTGATTATTCTCCATAATAGCTATGAGGGTTCTCCCTATGGCAAATGCGGTTCCATTAAGCGCATGAGCAAATACATTCTTTCCTTCTCGGCGAATACGCGTATTTAACCGACGTGTTTGATAGTCTGTGGTGTTTGAAGTGGAATGCGTTTCTCGATAGGTTCCTTGGGTTGGCATCCAAGTTTCAATATCGTATGTTCTTGCAGAAGGACGTCCGGTATCCCCTGCACAAAGCTTGACCACACGATAAGGGAGCAGTAATCCTTGCATGAGTTTTTCTTGCATGGATAAAAGAACTTCATGTTCTTGATCTGAATTTTCTGGAGTTGTAAAACTAAACATTTCAATTTTATCAAATTGATGTACGCGCAAAATTCCGCGTGTGTCTTTTCCATAACTTCCAGCTTCACGTCGATAACACGGAGAAATCCCCATATATCTCAATGGCAATTGCTTTTCTTCAAGAATCTCATCCATGTGCATAGGACCAATGGCTTGTTCTGAAGTTCCGATTAAGACAAGGTCATCATTTTTCAAATGATAAATCTCTTCTTCTCCCCCATGTTCAAGGTATCCCATTGCTCCCATGGCTTTGGAAAAAATCATGTGTGGAGGAACAATAGGGATAAATCCTTCTTTTATCAATAAAGAAAGAGCATATTGAACAAGAGCAAACTCAAGCAAAACAGCATCTCCTTTTAAATAAGTAAACCTTGCTCCAGAAACCTTTGCAGCTCTTTCACTATCAATCATTCCAAGTGATTCTCCTAAATCTAAATGATCTTTTGGTTCAAAATCAAATGTGGGAATCTCTCCAAAACTTCGCATCACTTCATTTCCCGAATCATCCGCCCCTTCAGGAACATCTTCTCTAAGAAGATTGGGATATTTACGTAACTCAACATCTAACTGCTCTTCTACCCCTTGAAGGGTTGCTTCTAATTCCTTTACAGACTCTTTAAGTGTTCGTCCTTGTTCAATAAAAGTTTGGCGTTCACCCTCGCTTGCTTGAGGGATCTTACCAGCGATCACATTTCCTTGTTCCCGTTTATCTTGAATCTGTTCCAAAAGAGACTTTCGTTCATGAGACAAAGATTGAGAGGAAGAAAGATCAATATCAACAAAACGCTTTTTATTATTTGCAGCAACAACTTCTGGTTGCTCAAGAATGTATCGAAGATCGATCATATATCTCATGATTATGAATTAACTCCTTTATGATGCATGAAAATCTGCTAAATGTGAAGATCTTGAAGCAGATATTTTAAAAAAAGAAAAAAGCGATACCAGAGAGGCATCGCCATGCGAAAAGAAAGAAAGAAAGAAAGAAAGAACTAAGGAAAAAGGAGGGCTGTGCTCCCTGCGATGGCCAAGGAAGGGCCAAGCACGTAGGGGGTGAAGACGCGGGCGTCCGAGGTCGCACCGCAGGGAGCACACACGTGAGAGTCATCACGCACAAGCCGTTGGCTTATCGGTCGGAAAGTCGAGTCGAGTCGCTTGCCGAGATGAGCACAAGACCTCTACGGAGACATCGGAGAAACGGGTTCTCAACGGGTCGCGGAGGCGACCCTGCCAGCGCACGAGGCGTCTGACTGGAACCAGGCGGTTGGCCATGGATCACATCAACGAGAGCCGAAGCTTTCGTGAGTGCGGGACCTTACGGAACGCGTTGATCCCTCATTGGCCTGTGTCCAGGCATTCTCCGTCGCAACGGAGTGCACGCAGACAAAATGCCTTTTTTTCATCTCTCACTTTCACGTGGTCGGTCATTGCTTCTTACATGCGGAAATCCATCCGCGTTTGGGAGAGCAATTGCCCTGCCGACGTGAGGTGTAGAATACGCTTTCTCCTTTTTTGCGTCAATGGAAGTTATCCACAATCAAAAAAGAGGGAGAACCCCTCTTGATATAAGTTATTCGACTATTGAACCTTGCATTTTGCAAATGCAGAGTTACACGAAAGAACAATATTTTTTCCTTCTTCAATTGTGAGAGAAAGGACTTCTGCTCGTTCCACTTCAGGGAATGCCGCTTCTACAAGATAAGCCCCAGGAAGAACATCAGATGGAATTTGATGGGAAACACCCTTGGAAACAAGCCACACAGCCGAGGCATCTCCCACCAAAGAAACAGAAACCGTGTCTGGAATGGCAATGAGGGAATGCTCCTCTTTTACAGCGGGAATGTGTCGTTTTTCTATTGGTTTAACTGGAGAAGAAAGAATAGGATCAGATTCAGGTTGAAGAACTTCTTCTGGCAACACTACTGGTTTTTCCGCAACTGGTTCAAGTGGTTCTGGAAGAATCACCTCTGCAACAACCTCCACAGGTAATTGCTCGGATAAAACCTCCACAGAATCTTTCTTCATCCAAAAGTATCCTGAAACAAGAAGAACTCCCAAGACAGAAACTCCAAGGATAACCCGACGTCTTTGAATACGTGTTTTCGCTTGCTGAAAATCTTTCTCAGGATTTTCTCCAAAAAGAGTTCCACTCACAAGCACTTCGTGATGATCAGATGACTCTCCACCTTCACCAACTCCGCTCATCAACAAGGCAGAATTACGTCTCTGAGAAGAATCCCCTCCAGAAATCGCACTTTGCAATCCATTAGCAGATTCAAACGCTCCTTTCATCTCTTCTGGAGCCACAATGGTTCCACCATCAGGAACTTCCTGAAACAACTTTGCACTATCAGATGTTTGTTCTTGCTTTATGGTCCCAAGTGCTGGTGTTCCCTCTGGAATCTCTGGAATTTTTTCAAGAACAATAACCAAAGCTTCTTTCATTTCATTAGCATTCTGATACCGATCCTCGCGCCTTGGCGCTGATCCCTTCTTGATGATTTCGCACAAAGCAGGATTAATCCCATTCAAAATCTCTGGATGCCATTGAAGATGAGCTGCAAAAAGTGGAGGAAGATCTCTTTCAACAGGATTTGTCAGCATGACCCACAGGGTTGCTGCGACAAGATAAAGATCTGAACGTACATCAACATTCTTCGCATCCGTATGCTGTTCAGGAGACATGTAAAAAACCGTCCCCATCTTAACATTTGTTTTTGTTGCTGTACTCCCCTCATTATGGGCAATACCGAAATCCGCCAGTTTTGGCTGTCCTTCAAGTGTCAAAAGAATATTCTCTGGCTTTACATCGCGATGAACAATCCCTTCTTCTCCAAGGTGATGAAGCCGATCAAGAACTTCTAAAACCGTAATCATCACATCAACAGCCATCCGAGGATGCATGGCACCGAAACTCTGCAAATAATCCTTTACGGTTCCCCCATGAACAAGCTCCATAACCAAATACGGACATCCTCCCAATTCTCCAACATCAAAAATCTGCACAGCATTGGGATGTTGAAGTTTGGCCATCACTCGAGCTTCCCGAAGAAAACGATCGCGTAAGCTCACTGTTTTTGCAATCGCAGGCTTCATCACCTTTATAGCGCGTTCAACATCAAGCTGAATGTCTAGTGCGAGCCAGACCGTGGCCATTCCTCCTTCGCCCAGCTTTCGCAGGAGCTGGAAACGGCCCTGCTCTTTGAAAAGCTGTGAGAAATCCATTAGTCACCTCGTGTTGTGAGAGTAAAAACGATGGAGGTTGTCCCACATCCAAGCGCAATGATTCCAAATCCAGAAGCAATACCCGCAAACGCATTGGTGCGATTTTGCCAGGTTGGAATCTCTGCCACAGGAAGAGGATCTTCAAGATCAAGAGTGCGATGCTTTGTCATCAGTGCTGCAGTATAAAATCCTCCTGCAACAAGAGTAGAAACTCCTGTGGCAATTCTCCACGGTTTGGGATTACGCATGGCAACAGGAGAAAGATCAAGTGGGATCGGACCCCATGATGGCATGGCTTCTCTGGGAAGAAAAAAACGTGTTTCTACAATCTGTCCCTCACCGCTAAACACCTGAACAATTGCTGGTGTTGCAAGAGGACGATCAGCACCACGTACTCCATTTACCAAGGCCCATCCTCCCTTTGGAGGATAAACGGGCTCATACTCACCCTCAGGCAAAAACTTTGCCTTTTGATACAGCTTGGCAAGAGGATGTTGATCTGAAGGAGCAAAAGCCTCTCCAATTTCGCGATCAGAATCGAGTAGCCAAATAGCTTGCAAAGTTGTGAGTGTTTGCTCGCGATCTGTTGTAAACTGAGCAAGAGCCATGAGCCAAAATAGGTTTTCAACATCCTTAGGACGCATTTCCTCTTGGAGACATCGCAATAGGCCAAGAGCCTTATCACGGCTGACCAGTAGCTCGGTTTGCTCCATTTCCTCAAAGGCTCGTTCTCCCGCAGAAACCAAAGATCGAATTTCTTGAATCGTTCCGTGGGTTTCACACACAGCAAAACTGTTCCTTGTAGACAAAAGCACACTAAAAAGACACAAAACAAAGATGAATGAACGCATGGATTTCTCCTTTTTCTGAAGTTTTTGGGCGTTTTTTGTAAAGAACAACGCCTTATCTCACCATAAAAAGCATACCTGGTCAAGAGAAAATGAGGAACCTACATTGACAGAAACGCCAAAAACTGGTTGACTAGAGAGTCAATTCATGGCCTAATATCTAGAGAAATGTTGAGGTTTGGTGTGGATATGAGAAAAAACTGTCATTTCAAGACCTGACCCCAACAAAAAATTCGTTCTTTCCAACCAACCACCAACCACCCCGCCCGTTCTTACGGGCTGGGGCAACAAGAGGTGCAGCATGACACGCTTCATGACCCTGCTCGCCCTCCTGCCCCTCGCCATTGGCGTGGGGTGCATGGGCTGCCAGATCAACGATGATACCGGTATTGAGCCGGGTGACACAGATACAGACACAGATTCTGACACAGATACGGATACCGACTTCACAGCGACCTTCGTGATCGATCCCCCGGTCGACGGTGCGGAAATTTCGATCTACGTTCGCCAGCAGGAAGAGTATCCTGAGGATATTGGTTGCGATAGCTTCCCCTGCTCGCATGATGTGCATAAGGTCGGTGAGTGGCTGGTCGAAGCTGAGCGCGATGACTACCTGTTTGTTCCTCTGGAGCAGGATTTGAACTGTGATAACAACGGAGAGTCTTTCGACATGCTCTGGACAGAAGAAGGATCGCACGGCGTGCTGATCCATGAGAGCACGTACGAGTCCATCTACGATGG
>Ga0076263_149_pt1 | contig 9131 bp, 8 predicted proteins | sample RifGroF2_FD_67932 | JGI IMG/M metagenome (GOLD analysis project Ga0076263, IMG submission 67932) | Parcubacteria (Uhrbacteria) bacterium GW2011_GWF2_40_263
ACAAATTCGTTAATGACTAAAGCACCAAATGAATAGGAAGGGAGGTTTGTTTCTTGTGTTTCCTCATCAAGAATAACTTGTTCTGTTTCGATTGAGAGATTTTCTGTTTCAGTGATGATTTCCTCGATTTCTTCGTTCGTTGTTTGTGTTTCTTCTTCAATCACTTCTTCCTCAACGATTTCTGTAGAGATGATATTGTCTTTCCCTGGCGTTGGAATTGTGGTTGAAACAAAATTTCCAAATTCATCAAGGGCATACACATAAGGATCAGAAATGGCAGGGAGGGCTTCTGTTCCATAACTCACTTCATCGATGAGCAGGCCTGCTACATCAAGAAGGGAAATGGTATCTCCATCATTGTTGAGTTTTCCATTCGGTTTACTTATGACAATGAAGGCACCAGGTTCAAGTATTTCATCAGGGAGAGTAGTTGGTTTTCCTGTAGCATCTGTGACGTAATATCCTGTGAGGAAGACAGCATTATCAGTGATGTTTTCGATTTCAATAAATTCCTCTGTCCCTCCCATTGGATCTGAGACAAACTCGGTAATCCGTAAGGGTGGTAGATAAGTTTCAATGGTTTCTTGTGTAAGTACTTCTTCACTAGTTGTAGTTTCATCCGTGGCATTTTCTTGTGTTGTTTCATTTGACTCTTGCGTAATTTCACTTAAAAGAGTTTCCGATACAAGGTTTTCTTCTGTTTCTTCTTCAATCATATTCGTTGAGTTGTCTGAGATGTCTTCTATTTGAATCTGATCGTTTATCGTTTCTTGATCTGTTTCTTCTGCCGAAATAACTTCTTCAACAGGAACAATCTGTTCCTCTATTTCTGTAAGTTCATCTGCCATTCCTTCTGTAAAAATAATTTCTTCTCCTTCAACCACAACTTCTTCTGTTTCACTATTTTCTTCTTCTTGAATAGCTTCACTTGTGGTTGTTGTAGTTTCTTCTGTTGTTGTTTCATTTTTTTCTGCAAGAATGTTAGCTTCAACTTCTTCAAAAACTCCAGGAGTACCAAGTTCCGTCATTCCTTCTTTGAAACCTTGAGAGCTCACAGCGCTTGTCCAAGCAGAAGAAAGATCTCCTTGAGTGATGGGACTCACTCGGACCATGGAAGTGTATCGTCCATCAAGATTTTCTCCAGATCCTCCAGAGTATCCAGCGAAAGGGGTGCTTCCATTTCCTGCCACATCGATTTGGGTACCAGCATCATCTTGAAGCACAAGAGCGAGTCCGCTGTTTGAAAGCGAGAGAGCTGTGTTAACAAGGTTTGGGCAAACCGAGAGGCTGGATTTTTCATGGGTACAGTCATAGTTGCTGAGTAAGAAAGTATGTGAGGGTTCTATCTGTGTTCCTTCTGGAAACAGAATCGTTTCTTCTCCTGAAGTGGCTCCCAAAAGCATCCATCCAGAGAGATCAGTGGGTTGATCAGAAAGGTTTGTGAGTTCCACCCATTCATCTGCGTTACTTAAGGAAGATCCAGCCCAGGCAACTTCTGAAATATAGATCGATGGATTTTCAGAGGTTTGCGCATGAGATAGGAGAGGAAGACTGAAAAGGCAAAACACCAAAGAAAAGATCGCTGTCATGCGACATAATCGTTTCATACATTTTATTTAGATAGATAAAGAACGGTCCCGGGACCAATCTGTAGCGCGGCCGTCGCTACAGATGAGACAAAAGAAAGAACCCCCACCAATGGAGAGGGTTCTGACTTTTGTACTTTCAATACATCATGTTTTTTTGCTTTCGTCAATGGACAGAGGCTCTATACTAAACAAGGTGGTGTATAACTAAAACATGACGCTATAGTTAGGGAAGTATTCACTCATCTCTAACCACACACGTCATGTCTACTTCAACCAATAGGCACTAGTTCCTAAGACTAGCGCGTATACCAATTCCGCCATCCCAGCATATTTTTATCCGTATTTTGTGCGATGAGACTATCATTTTTTTGTAAAACGATCAAGGTCTTGTAGAAAAGAAAAAGCACTGAAGTCTATCAGTGCTAGAAGGTTGGTTCAAAAGATCATGTCACTTATCCTGTACAAGCGATAAGTCGTGGTTCCGTTATTTGGTAAAAGAGAACAGATTCTCTTAATTGCTTTGCATAGTCTTGTTCCATCTCTGAAAACGTACGGATCGGATGATTTAGGGAACGAAAGCGTGCCAGCATGATGATAGGAATCCACAATCGATTTGAAAAGGAAGATTGAAGAATCTTTGTTCCACCGTAGAAATATTTAGCTTCCTTTTTCATTTGTTCCGGAATAGGTTCTCCAGGGAGAAGAAAATCGAAATTTCTTTTCTGATGTATTTTTCCTGTTTTAATTTGAACCGCAAGAAATGGCCATTCAGGATTTTCCGACATAGCCATTACATCTGTCTTCATTTGCCAATCTTCATAGGGTTTGGGGAGATAACACTCCCAGCCAGCCAATTGGGTGAATGCGACACATCGACAAGCTGTCAAAGCACCAATGCAAGATTTTTTCCAGATTTCTGCAAGTGGTTTCACGTCTGAGGGGAAAAGGAAAAGAATTGTTTGTATGCTATTTGTTTCAGCAATCCAAAAGGCCTGAATCAGGAAAGCATGTGCCATACACGAAGATCGATATTCATTCATTCTTGCTTTTTTACTTTTGTCTCTTTGTCTGTTCAGTTGTAAAAGAATTCCGAACAGGAATCCAGCACAGAGTAGGTGTTGTTCAAGGGGATTTTCTGCTCTTTTTTTCAAGTTGTTAAGCCATCGTCCACGATATCCAGCTGAGCTAATTTCTTCTTTAGTGAAAAGAGGATTTTTTGCTACTGCAAGTCCATCAATCACAGCTTGTGCCACGCGTTCTCGGGCAGGGGGATCAAACAGATAGCGCTCTGTTTCCTTTGGCAAGTTTGCTCGTCCTTTTTGTATTTTTTGCAAAGAACACCTCTTGGTAAGAGACTCGTAAGAGTGTCATATTTTTACTCAGCTGTCAATCCTCTCTCGACATCCTCTCTCGACAAAAATTCTTTCGTTCGCTATCCTCGTTGGTATATGAGAGTTATTTTAGTTCATGGGTTCAATGCATCTCCACAGATGAATTTTCATCCTCGTCTTGCTGATCAACTTCGAGCAAAAGGGTTTGAAGTGATTGCTCCAACTCTTCCTTTGCAAGCCGGAGAAGAGTTTGATCTTCACAAAGCCATTGAGAAAATGAAAGAGCAAGTAGGTTATTTAAAAGGAGATGATATTCTCCTTGGTCATTCCCTAGGTTCTTTAATCATCTTGCAATATCTTGAAGCTATTGAAATGACAGAAACTCCACGAGCCGTTATTTTGGTTGCCCCTCCATGGAGTGTTTCCCGTCCAGAATTGCGACAACTTTTTATTGCCGATTTAGATGCAGATGTTTTGATGTGGAAAGCCAGGGAGTTTATCGTGATTCATTCTAAAGATGACAAATTGGTTCCGATTGCTCATGGTCGACGACTGGCAGAAGCTTTACGTGCAAGATTTATTGAAACCGCCACAGATGGGCATTATATGGAAGCAGACTATTCTGTTTTACTTGAAACGATTTTATCTATTGCACAAACACCTCATGCTTTTGAGCCAGGGAAGGATTTAGAAAATGATTTTGTTGGATTGCATTAAAAAAGTTTAGAAAAAATCAGGGGATTTTCTTCTGATTTTTTTGTAAAGAAAAAAGGCATCAGTCTGATACCTTAAGTCGCGTGTAGAATCTCTTGACTAGGAAGAGATGTGTTGTGGAATTTTACCAATAAGTAGCACTCTTTCATCTGTTTCTTCTTTAGCAATTCCATTGATCATTTTTTTCGAAACAACAGGTTGATGAGCAATAATGCAAGAATCAACAAGAAGTCGCTGATACAAATTTATAATAATAGACTGTTGAACAGAGGTTCTTACAACCGCTAAACGATAGCCACGATCATAACCAACCTTAAGACGTGCTTTCAAAAGCTTTTTTGCGATTCCAAACTGACGGAATTCTTTTCTAACAAAAAGTTCGGCCATATAGAGCACTTGCTGACGAAGCAGATGGTGTCTCACTTCAGAATCTCTACATGTTGGAATACATCGTTGGATATCAGATTTTCTGTGGAGGGAGAAACCTATTCCTACACCAACAATTTTTTTACCTTCCTTGGCTGTTAAAAAGATTATCTCTGGCCAAGAGAGCATTTCAATAAAGTATTGACGAAGTTCTGAATCAATAAATGTTTCAAACCACGGAGGTTCATGGAAGCAAGATTGATAAAGATCAATTACTTGTTCTATGTCTGTTTCTTGGAATGTCCGTATATCCATCTTTTCACCTTTTTTTGTTTGTTTTGGGAATCATTCAGAATCCCTTTAGGCATCCTTTTTCAAAAATGCCTAAGCGATTCTTAATGTTTCTTTTTGAGAAAGCGATCAACAGATATGGAGCGCATCTTATAGCAAGTAATTCCTGATTCTTGATAAGAACCAATAAGGAGAGGGAAAAAGGGTTCACTATCTATTGCTATTTTTTCAAATTCTTTTAATACTTGATCAGAATTTTTCAGAAGAGATCCGTAGACTTCAAAGATTTCACGTTTTTTTAGAATTGATTGATAGTTTTCTTTTTCTCTTTCATTTTTCTTACTAAGAAAATCAACAAGAATTTTTTTGAGCGTTTTTTTAATTTTTTTCGAGTCTTTTGGTCCACACTCAATCTCAAGTCCACATGGAACATATTCACTTAATGAACCTTCCAGTTCTGGACTAAACGTTGGCCAAACAACAATTCGTTTTATCTTAAGCAATGCTGCGAGTTGAAAATTTTTTGAAGTAGGATTTGTAATAATAATGAAGACACCTGTCTGCTTTGCTGTACCATGGAGATCAATGGTATAGCGATAATTTTGCGCTTTAGTTAGAATTTCTGACGCTCTTCGCGAAGCATAATTTTTTGCTTTTGCATTTCCAGGAGCTGATCTATTGAGGTTACCTTCGAATTCACGTGTCTTTTGATTAAGTGCAGGTTTATTTCCTATCATCCAATCAAAATCAGATCGCTCTTTTTCTAACTCTTGTAGAACATCAACACCAATAGGTTCATTTCCGTGCGTTCCTCCAATAAAAAGAATGTCATTTTTCATAGCGATTTATAGAAAGAATAAAAAACTCCTCTCAAATTCTGAGAGGAGATGGAATGTTTTTTAAATTAAACATCAAGACACATCGCTCTCAGAGGAGGGATGGTGATGATGAAGTTTGTAAATTTGTGTGGTGTATCCATTCATACCTTTGTGAAGCCAAGTAGAAATACGTGCGATCGTTGCAGAACTGAGTCCGGTTTCTTTTTCGATTTTTTTATAAGGAATATTGTCAAAAAGCATTTGTGCCGCTTTCCAACGATTTCCAAGTTCACTAAGTTCTTTTTCTGTCAGAAGATCTCGAAAAAAGTTTTTCGCTTCTTGAAGGGTTTCAAGTCGCAGAATTGTTTCAAGTAATTCCTCTGTTTTTTTAGTATTCCATTGGGGCATACAGAATTCTATTATAGCTTTATACTTTAGTCAAGTAAAGTATCAGTGATGTCAATAATGATACGTTTTTCCTTTTAAAATAGTCATTGCACGGTAGAGTTGTTCAAGAAAAAGGACATGTGCAAGATCATGAGGAAATGTGAGTTGTGAGAGAGAAAAAACATTCTCTTTTTTAAAAGTATCATGAAGACCCAGCGGTCCTCCCAAAAGAAAGGTGAGATGATGGACACCTTGTTTTGACCACTCTTCAATTTTTTTCGCAAAAGCAGGAGAATCAAATTCCTTTCCTTTTGCATCAAGTGTGATTACAAGTGATTGATGTGGAATTACTTTTATGATTTTTTCAGCTTCTTGAGCAAGAACACGATTTCGATCTCGCTCTGAAGAAAAAGGCGTTTCAGCAATTTCAATTGTTTGTAATTTTACAAAAAGTTTCAGCCGTTTTTGATATTCCATGACCAAATTTTTGCATGAGCCATTTTTTTGTTTTCCAACAGTGATAAACGTGATGTAATACATATTAAATAAAGAATAACAAATCGAAGTAAAAACGTACATTTTTTAATTTTTTTTGTTGTTTTTGCACTGTGGATCAATACAGGATAGTTCTCTTGACAGCTTTTTCCTCACGGTATATGATTCCCGCGACCTTTCCTTAGAAAACTTGTGAAGAATCTCACATAAATGCGTTATTCGGAGCGGGATGCTGAATGACATGAATTAGAAAACCACCCGCGCCTTAGCGCGGTTTTTACTTCCTTCGAATTTGAAAGCAGTGGATCCTGTCCATTACTTTCTGGTCCGAATGATGATCAGATCGATCATTACAATTGAAGAGAATTGAGTCAGAGAATCAAAATATATAAATTCAATACCACGGAAGATTAAATCTTTCAGTGGTTGTAGAGCATCTAAAGGGCATACGGTGGATGCCTTGGCAAAACGTGCCGATGAAGGACGTAGCAGCCTGCGATAAGCTTCGGGGAGGTGGCAAGCAACCTTTGATCCGGAGATTTCCGAATGGGGAAACCCAATGCGGGGAAGCCGCATTACCTTGTGCTGAATACATAGGTACAAGGAGGGCACCTGGGGAAGTGAAACATCTCAGTACCCAGAGGAAAAGAAAAAGAATGTTCGTTTTACGTTTACATGCACACGCACGTTGCCTGTAAACGGATAACGAGCCCATTCCCTAAGTAGTGGCGAGCGAAAAGGGAAGAGCCCAAACCTTAATGAGTGAAGTTGTTGTGATCATGTGGACTTCGGTTCGTATGTGACCAGCAATGAAAGATGGAAGTCGTTGCTCCTAAGGCGTTGTAAGATAGTTATGTCGTCTTCTTCCAAAGACGGGTAATGCAAGTTGTACGATGTATAGTGGAAGTCGTTGGAAAACGACACCAAAGAAGGTGATAGTCCTGTACATAAAATACTCCCGTACCATTACTATGATTATTCTTGAGTACCACGGGACTCGTGAAATCCTGTGGGAACCTGCCGCGACTATGTGGCAAGGCTAAATACACGTTTTGACCGATAGTGAACAAGTACCGTGAGGGAAAGGTGAAAAGCACCCCGAGAGGGGAATGAAATAGTATCTGAAACCGTATGCTTACAAGGAGTCAGAGTCCCGCTTTGCGGGATGATGGCGTTCCTATTGAAGAATGAGCCAACGAGTGTGTTGTATGTTGCTTGGTTAAGTCCTCCGGGACGGAGCCATAGTGAAAGCGAGCGTTAACCCGCGTGATGTGACTAAATTCGAATTGTTCGATTTTTATCGAACTTTTCGAATTTTTTCACAGAGTAGCATGCACACGACCCGAAACCAGGCGACCTAGCCATGGCCAGGTTGAAGCGAGTGTAACAGCTCGTGGAGGACCGAACCCACGCGTCGTGCAACACGCGGGGATGAGCTGTGGTTAGCGGAGAAATTCCAATCGAGCCTGGTAATAGCTGGTTCTCCCCGAGATAGCTTTAGGGCTAGCGTCGGTTAATAGTGTATTGGGGGTAGAGCACTGAATGGGGTCACCGCCTTCGGGTAGGTATCCTAAACAAACTCCGAATACCAATACATGTTCCCGGCAGTCAGACTATGGGGGCTAAGCTCCATTAGTCGAAAGGGAAACAGCCCAGATCTCCAACTAAGGTCCCTAAATCATCATTAAGTGTAAAAGGTGGTTGAAAGGCTTATACAACCAGGAGGTTGGCTTAGAAGCAGCCATCCTTTAAAGATAGCGTAATAGCTCACTGGTCAAGCTTTTCTGCGCCGAAAATGTACCGGGGCTAAATGATGTACCGAAGTTGAGGGTGTCTTCACCTAGAGTGAAGGCGCGGTAGGGGAGCATTCGTATTGCACTGAAGCTGTGTCGTAAGGCATGGTGGAGCGATGCGAAGGGAGAATGTTGGCATAAGTAGCAAAAAGACAGGTGAGAATCCTGTCCACCGTAAACCCAAGGTTTCCTGGGCAACGAGAATCGACCCAGGGTTAGTCGGGAGCTAAGGCGAGGCCGAAAGGCGTAGTCGATGCACAGCAGGTTAATATTCCTGCACTCTGTCACACACTGATGCGGGGACGCTTCGTGAAATTTCCTGCGTCCTATGGCTATGACGTCGGGTGCATCTTGGCGACTGGTAGGTAAATCCGCTAGTCATTAAGCTCGGATGTAATCGCAAGTCTGCCGCAAGGCAAGCAAGAGGAAAGGACATGGAGCCAAGAAAAGCCGCTAGGGTTAATGTGTGATGGACCCGTACCCCAAACCAACACAGGTGGGTGGGCGCGTAATGTGCCAAGGTGTACGAGAGAACCTTCGTTAAGGAACTCGGCAAATCAGTGGCCGTAACTTCGGGATAAGGCCTGGTTGCCCTCGGGAGAGGGTGACCCGCAGCGACTGACCACAACCGACTGTTTATCAAAAACACAGGTCCCTGCTAAACTGCAAAGTGATGTATAGGGGCTGATGCCTGGCCAGTGTCCGAACGTTAAGGAAGGGGGTCATCCCATTAGGGAGAAGCTTCCGACTGAAGCGCGGATGAACGCCGGCGATAACTATAATCGTCCTAAGGTAGCGAAATTCCTTGTCGGGTAAGTTCCGACCTGCACGAATGGCATAACGAGTTGTGGACTCTCTCAACGAAGGACTCGGTGAAATTGCAAGATGAGTGAAGATGCTCATTACTCGTGGTTAGACGAAAAGACCCCGTGAAGCTTTACTATAGCTTGTTCTTGGGTTCATGTTTCATATGTTCAGTATAGGTGGGAGCCTTCGGGCGCCAGTGAGATACCACCCTTATGTTGTGTGAATCCTAACCAGACGCCGTGAATCCGGTGTCAGGGACAGGAACTGGTGGGTAGTTTACCTGGGGCGGGTGCCTCCCAAAAAGTAACGGAGGCGTCTACAAAGGTTGGCTTAGCGCGGATGGAAATCGCGCTGGACGTGCATACGCAGAAGCCAGCTTTACTGCAAGACCTACAAGTCGCGCAGTTGCGAAAGCAGAGGTAAGTGATCCGACCGTTCGAGATAGGACGGCGGAAGCTCATCGGATAAAAGCTACTCCGGGGATAACAGGCTAGTCTCCCCCAAGCGTCCACAGCGACGGGGAGGTTCGGCACCTCGATG
>Ga0076263_148_pt1 | contig 8745 bp, 9 predicted proteins | sample RifGroF2_FD_67932 | JGI IMG/M metagenome (GOLD analysis project Ga0076263, IMG submission 67932) | Parcubacteria (Uhrbacteria) bacterium GW2011_GWF2_40_263
GATGACTTCATGGGTGCATGGGAAGCGATCCAAAAAGGACAAGGGGGAGCAAAGAAAAAGAATATTGCTGAACAAACCGAAGCGGTCATGGCTAACACGTCTTTAACTGCTGATCAACGCACAGAGGCTATCAAAGGTATTGGCAGGAGTGAGCTTTTGGCTGGTATGACTTCAAGCAAAGATCTTTCTCAAATTGCTCCTGAAGAAATTATTAAGTATGTGAATGCAGATGCGGTTGGTCGAAATGAAGAATTAGCAAGATATCTTCTTGCTTCGCAACGCATCGGAGAATTGCCAGATACCAATCGTGATTCTGTGACGGCTGCTGTTATGGAGAAAGCTGGAGGATTTGATGTAACAGCAGGAACTGTAAAGAGTGGTCAAGAACAAGTTTTTGCTTCCACCCTTGCAGGTAATCCACAACTGATTGGGCTCATGAGTGACACCATGTTGGCACAAATTACGGGAGAGACAAAATCTCTTGGTCTTGCCATGGGTTCTCTTACTCCAGATGCCCTAAAGAAGGCTTTGGCACAAATCAAAAAAGACCCACAAGCAAAAGGAAGCCAAGATCTTCAAAGAAAAATTTTCCAGATTATGGCTGCAGCAAAGAGCGAAGCAGATCCAAATGATCTAGTTTCTATTACACAAGTAGAGGACATGTTTGAAACACAAATCGCAAGTACCGTGAGTAAGCCACGTAAACAGTATAATAATGCTCAAAGAACCATGACAAAACAAACAGCGAATATCCAGTCAACAACACAACGAAAAGACGAGATTGCTATTACTGAGCGTCCTGCTCTTGTGGCAAAAGTAGCTGCAGGAGATGCAGATGCCCAGTTTGATCTTGATGAATTAAATGATGAAGATGCAATGCTTACGCAAAAATTGGTTGAATCAAATCGTTTGCTTGCTGATGCCCAAGCTCAATTAAAAACAACAAAACAACAACTTGTTGATAGTCTTCAACCAAAAATTGAGGCAATTGAAGCTGAAATCGTTCGCTTAACAGGTTTGCGTATGAGTGCAACAGGTCCAGATTTCCAGAAGTATGCAGATATGATTAAAGATTTATACGATCAAATTACAGAAATACAAACTAACCCTTGAGTTCTCTCCTTTTCTAAATTATGTCTGATCCACGCACTTTTTCTAGTCTTCCAGAGGATGTTGCTCTTTTCCTGAGTGACATGGAGGGTTTTGCGTTTGCAAAAAAAATCGTGGAAACGTATGGGTTAGAGAAAAGTGCTGTGTCTGAGATTTTAGGACTGATCGAAAGCATCGCGCTCGGAGAAATAGAACTCGCGACCCTACCTGCGGAATTAGAAGAGCTTGGAATAAAAAAAGAAGAAACCATTAAGGTTGCTTCACAGATCGCTGTTGAACGTCTTATGCCTATTGCAGGAGTGATAGGGGATGTTTCCGGACAAATCGTGCAATGGGGAGGTTCACTTAAAGGGCTTGAAGGAAAGCAAAGTGCTGTGCTTCCTCAAGTCACAGCAGAAGAATTTGCCAAACAAGCAGTGATTGAATCTGGGGTTTCTTTTCAAGATTCTGTGATGGCTCATCGCGCAGATCTCATTATTCTTTCTTTTTTGAATGAATCTCGTGATCAGAGTGAAACGCATCAAACCCTTATACGCTCAAAAAAGATTGGAGGTCTTGAACTCTCCGAAGATCAAGCAGAAAGATTGCTTGCCTATATTTCTGAAAAAAAAGGTTTTTTACAAATTGTGATTCCAAAAAAACCTTTTTATTCCAAACCTGAACCTCTAAAACCTGAACCTCTAAAACCTGAACCTCTAAAACCTGAACCTCTAAAACCTGAACCTCTAAAACCTGAACCTCCCAAGATTTCTCCTCCTTCTCTAAAGAAAGAGAAAGATCTTGGCGTATATTCTCAAGAAGATGAAAAAGAGATAGAGCATTTGGTCACTGAGAAGAAAGAACTTTTTCAAACACAAAAAACCTCAGAACACTCTCATTCCCAGATTGCGCAGGAAATTCAGAAGCAAGCTGGGTTAGTGTTGACTCCAGATCAATCTACACGTTTTGAACGATTGGTTGATTCACGTTTACGTCATGTTCGCAGTGCAAGACAAACCTATCAACAACTTGAGGATGCTTTAGAACAAGGGGGAATTGCACTAAGTGGCGAGAAACTCTCACACACCATGGAATTGATTGAAAAAGCATTTGATCAAGAAGAGGCTCATCATCACACTACTCAAAAAGAACAGAAACAAGTTTTTCAAGGGAAAAAACAAGAAAAGCAAGAAGAAAAGTTTGTACAAGCTGTGAAAGAAGATCAGCTCCTTGCTAAACGTTATGTAGAAATTACAGGGAAACCTCCTCAACAAAAAATGGCACCTCTTGCGCCAGTAGGAGCTCGGCATACAGGGGCAATTTCTGCAAAAGAACATTTCCGTCGGCAAGAAGAACGGATTGATACACAAAAAGTTCGTCAGGTTATTGAAGCTTCAAAACCCGTTCTTTCGAAAAAAGAAGTTTCTCATTCCTCTCCAACCATCTCTGAAAAAACATCAGGACGACCAAGTGTACAAGATGTCCGTTTTTCTCAACGTCTTGCTGGTCCACTTGAAGAACTTCAACGTTTAACTGTGGAAGATTTTCGTCGTCTTGGGGCTACCCCACAACAAGCCCTTTCTAAAATACAAGACAAAATTGATCTTCTTGCTGAGCAAGGGGAGGAACAACGTATTGCCGCCATTCAGGCTTGGAGAAATGCCCCTTTACATCAAGCTTATGTAGCCATTGCAAAAGGAGCTGTGCTTTCTGGAGCAAATATTTTTACTTATGCTGACGAACAACAAGGACAGAATAGAGAGGTTCTAAAAAAGGAAGAACTTCAAGCCATTATGCAATTGAATGAATTGTTTCGTTATTAAATCGTGTTATGCCAGAACAGTTTGTTGTTCCACAATTTATTGATGCAGAAGACACGATCATGGGGCCTATTACGGCTCGTCAGTTTGTAATTATGATGGTTGTTGTTGTTTTTGAAGGAATCTTTTATAAAATTTTTCCTTTCACTACCTTTCTTATTGTGGGTATTCCACTGTTTCTGTTTGCCATTATTTTAGCGTTTTTCCGAGTGAATGGTATGCCTTTTCATTTTTTTCTTCTTAACATCATGCAAACATTTCGCCGACCTCGTTTGCGTGTATGGAACAAAGAAAAGAGTGATGTTCAATTACGAGAGTATCTTGAAAGAAAAGCAGAAGAAGTTCCTTTGCCTTTTATTCCAAAAACAGCTCCAGGAACTTCTCGTTTACGAGAATTGACGCTTGTTGTAGATACTGGAGGCATTTACAAACCAGATGAAAACGATTCGTAAATAAGCAGTTTTTTGACCTCAACCATGATTTGTTTTTATGGCAAAAGAAAAGAAAAAATTAGCCCCATCTACACAACAACATCTTGATATTGCAGAGATTCGAGATGATCTGGTGATTTTGAAAGATGGAACCGTACGGTCTGTCATGATGGTATCGAGTATTAACTTTGCTTTGAAGTCTGAAGATGAGCAGGAGGCAATTATTCAAGCTTATATTACGTTTTTGAATGGATTAGAACATTCGATTCAAATTGTGATCCATTCACGAAAAATGAACATTGATTCCTATTTAGATTCTCTTCATAAACAGCAAAGAGAAACAGGAAACGATCTTCTTCGTTCTCAGATCGCTGATTATACAGATTTCGTATCAGAACTTGTGGAAATGGGAGAGATTATGCAAAAACGATTCTACATGATCGTGCCTTATGATCCATTAAGTAATAAACGTAAAGGTTTTTTTGCTCGTGTGCGTGATGTTCTTTCTCCAACTTCTGCAGCTAAGCTTAATCAAAAACAAATTTTAGAACGTCAAGAACAGCTTACACGCAGAACAGAGATTCTTTCTGGACAACTCGCAAGCATGGGACTCAACACTGTACGTTTAGATACACAAGGCCTGATTGAATTATATTTCACGGTTTATAATCCAGATATTTTTGGAAAAGAAAAATTAGCGGATCTGACAAAGGTTCGTTATGAAGAATAGCGTGTATGCCTATTGAAATTGGAAAAATACAAAAAGAAGAAAGGCCCGTTGCGCCAGCAAAACCAAGAGTCCTTACAGAAGAAGAAAAACGATTAGCTACAGAAAAACAAACTTTGGAAGAAGAGCGCATTTATCGACGTGGGGTTGTGACGGTAAAGGATATTATTGCTCCTTCTTCTTTTGAGGTTAGCGCAAACTGTTTGAAACTTTCTGGAGTTTATACGCGAACGATTTTTGTGATCACCTATCCGCGCCACATTGGTCTTGGATGGAGCGCGCCAATTATCAATTTGAATTTGACGTTTGATATTGGCATGTTCTTTTATCCAATCAAAGCTGATGTGATTTTGAAGCAACTCCAAAAGAAAGTCGGTATTTTAGAAGCAGGAATCATGATACAAGCAGAAAAAGGAGCAGCTCGCGATCCAAAGAAAGAAACCGCATTGCGTGATGCAGAAGCTTTACGTGATGCACTTACACAAGGAATTGAACACTTTTTCCAGTTTGCGTTTTACATTACGATTTATGCAAAAGATGTTGAGGAACTTGATCGTAATACTGAAGAGATAGAATCCTTACTTGGAAGTAAAATCATTTACACCAAAGCGGGATTCTATCAATCAGAGCAAGGGTTCAATTCAACCATCCCTCTTGCCAATGATGAACTCATGGTGAGTTATAACATGAATACCTCTCCAATTGCGGCATCTTTTCCATTCATTAGCGCGGATCTAACTTCAGATAACGGGATTTTATACGGTATTAATCGTCACAATAACTCCTTGATTTTGTTTGATCGATTCAGTTTGCAAAATGCCAATGCTGTAGTATTCGCTACCTCTGGAGCAGGAAAATCGTATGCAATCAAACTAGAGATTCTTCGTTCCTTAATGATGGGAGTAGATGTGATCGCGATTGATCCGGAAATGGAATATAAGCATCTTTCTGATGCGGTTGGGGGAACATATGTCAGTATTTCTCTTGCTTCAGAAGCAAAAGTGAATCCTTTTGATCTTCCTCGAGCAAAAGGAGAAGAGACCCAAGTGGATGATATTATTCGTAGTGCGGTTATTACGATTAAAGGATTGCTTCGCATCATGATTGGAAAACCTTTGGGAGAAAAAGGTATTGTCGGGTTTACTCCTGAAGAAGATTCTTTACTTGATCGTGCTTTGATCGAGACCTATGCCAAGAAAGACATCACCGCAGAAACAAAAGATTTAACTACGATTGATCCTCCAATTTTGCAAGATTTTCAAGATGTTTTGGAAGGAATGGAAGGGGCCATGGATTTAGTTGAACGACTTAAGAAATATACGGAAGGAACTTTTTCAGGATTGCTTAATTCTCCAACAACCGTAGAGATGAATAATCAGCTTGTTGTTTATTCTGTGCGCGATTTGGAAGATGAACTTCGACCCGTGGCCATTTACAACATCATTACTTACATTTGGAACGTCGTGCGTTCAGAAAGTAAGAAGCGTATTTTGGTGATTGATGAGGCTTGGTGGCTCATGCAACATGAAGATTCTGCAAAGTTTATTTTTGCGCTTGTAAAACGCGCACGAAAATATTTCTTAGGAGTGACGACCATTACTCAAGATGTAAACGATTTTCTTCTATCTCCGTATGGTCAGGCTATTGTGACCAACTCTGCTATTCAACTTCTTCTCAAACAATCTCCTGCCTCTATTGACCTTATTCAAAAAACGTTTCAGTTAACAGATGGAGAAAAGTATTTGTTATTGGAGTCTGGAGTTGGAGAGGGGATTTTCTTTGCAGGACAAAAACATGCGGCCGTAAAAATTGTTGCGTCCTATACGGAAGATCAAATTGTGACAACCAATCCTCAACAATTGTTAGAAATTGAACAGGCCAAAAAAGAATTTGATGCGCAATTTCATTCAGAAGAATCTGCGAGTGAAAAAGAAAGCACAGAAGAAGCCTCTCAAGCTGTCCCACAAGAAGTCTTTGATATGGAAGCAGACGCACGTGAACTACAAAAACAAAAAGAGGCTCAAGCAGCCGCGCAAAAAGTCCTAGATCAAGAAACCCATCTCCCTTCTCAAATGTAACGGAATATATGATGTCACTTTCACTACGCACAAAAAGACTTCTCATTTTCTTGGCTATTTTGATTATTGCCATTTTGTTATCGCTTTTTATTATTTCTACATTTCCTAAGCAAGAAAAATCCACAGAAATAAAACAAGAGGAAACCATTATTCAACAACCGGTTGTTCAAGAAAGCGAAGAGGAGCACATACAAAGAGAACAACAATTAGTTAGCGAATCAGCAGTGCGTTCTTTGTCTGATACATTTACAGAACGGTATGGGAGTTATTCTACAGAATCTGATTTTGCGAATTTGAGAGATGTTCTTGTCCTTATGACTGATCGTTTTGCTGCGGATACACAAAACTATTTAGATTCTGCAAAAAGTTCTGATGATTATTATGCCGTCACAACACAAGTACTCAATGTAAAGATTTTAGATTTTGATGAAGAAGCAAAAACAGCAACAACCTCTGTGTCTACACAACGTCAAGAATCTCGAGGGACCATTCAGGATATGAGTGTTATTTATCAGACACTTTTTCTCGAGTTGATTTGGGAACAGGGAATGTGGAAAGTAGATGTTGCAGAGTGGCAATAAGGGGTATGGATTTTTGGCAAAAGATGTTGTTTCCTCACTTTTGTTTACGTTGTAAAGCAGAAGGAACTCTTTGGTGTCAATCTTGCCAAGAAACGTATTGTCCTGAACCTCCAAAGCCTGCTTGTCCTTTTTGTCATGCTCTTGGTTCGGACAGAACCTGTGATCACTGTCAAAAAGAAACAGCTCTTGATGGCTTATCTGCTTTTTCTGTGTATGGAGACCCAGTCGTGAGAGAGGCTATTCAGCAATGGAAATATATTGGAGATAAAACAGCTTTTGCGGTTTTACAAACATGGATGACTTCAAAAAAAATGCGTTTGCAAATTCCTCTTTCCGCAACAGCTGTCATACCTATTCCTCTTCACATACGTCGAAAACGGTTTCGTGGTTTTGATCAGGCTCAGCTTTTTGGTGATTTTTTTGCAAAACAGATTGGGGTTCCTTGCCTTCCACTTTTGAAAAGAATAAAGAGGCATGCACCTCAAGCCATGCGAGCACAAGAGAAACGTTCTTTTAAAGATTTAGAAGGGATTTTTTTCACAGAATTACCTGTACCAGATGTCGTTCTTCTTTGTGATGATGTGTTTACTTCAGGGGCAACCATGAATGCTGCAGCACAGTGTCTCAAAGAGCATGGGGCAAAAGTAGTATGGGGAGTTGTTCTTGCTAAAGGGGGGTAGAGAATAAAATATCTGCATTTCCTTAAAAAATAACAAATAAGTTGATTTTTTTAGGAAGATCACGTATTCTTTTCACGCACATTTCAGAGACTGGAGAGGTACCCAAGTGGTTGCCTGCCCGGTCGAATGACCGGGAAGGGGACCCCAGTCAGACGACTGGGCAAGGGTTTGCTAAACCGTTAGATCGGTTGATAGACATCTGGGCGCCCGGTCGAATGACCGGGCGAATCCAAGTAACGATATGACATATACCTATTTTCTTTTAATGGGAAATAACATGGTCTATACAGGCCTGACCAATGATTTAAAAAGACGATTTTCTGAACATCAAGCTGGAAAGGTAAAATCGACAAAACATCGTCTTCCTGTAAAGTTGATTGGGTATGAGGCTTATTCTTTGCAAAGTGATGCACAAAGAAGAGAACGTTTTTTGAAAACATCAGAGGGTCGAGCATTGTTTCGTAAACAATACAGAGATATCCTTAAAAAAAATTGGAGAGGTACCCAAGTGGTTGGGTTTTTAGCCGGTGCGGGGGTTCGAATCCCCCCCTCTCCGCCAGTTTTTTCAAAAGCGTTTAAAGTAGAGTGAATGAATGATCTAAAATAAATGAATGTTCTCCTATGGAGAGGTGGTCGAGCGGTTCATGGCACCGGTCTTGAAAACCGGCAGGGCGAATAACCCTCGAGGGTTCGAATCCCTCCCTCTCCGCCATCCCTTGTTGTTGAATGAATCATTGAACAAAAAGGGATGGCGACAAACCGAAGGTTTGCCGTATTCTGACATTATTTTCTTATCTAAGCCTTTGTTTTATGGAGGAACAATATTACCAAGAAGATCAAGAGAAGATGCCTTCTCTGTATGGAGAAGGATTGATTTCTTGGCACGTAGACGAATATCCAAAGCATCAGCGATCACGCGCATGGTTCATTGTGATGTCTATTCTCGGCATTGCTTTGATCATTTATGCGATGGCGACGGCTAATTTCCTTTTTGCAGTTATTATTTTGATGATTGGCATCATCACTCTCGTTTCCTTATATAAAGAACCAGATCAAGTCGATGTGATCATTACCAATACAGGAATTATTGTAGGAGATGCGTATTATGAATATCGAGCCATTAGAGATTTCTCGATTGTGTATGAACCTCCACAAGTAAAAAATCTTTATGTGGATTTTCACACGAGTTGGAGACCTTTGCTTTCCGTCCCTCTTGGAGACACAGATCCAAATATTGTGCGTGAACATTTGTTAAATTTTTGTTTAGAAAATCTTGAACGAGCAGATGAAACCTTGACAGACGTCATCCGCCGGCTGTATAAGGTGTAGAGTTATTGAA
>Ga0076263_155_pt1 | contig 6773 bp, 8 predicted proteins | sample RifGroF2_FD_67932 | JGI IMG/M metagenome (GOLD analysis project Ga0076263, IMG submission 67932) | Parcubacteria (Uhrbacteria) bacterium GW2011_GWF2_40_263
TCAGTATTACCAATATGGATATAGATAAACTGGAAATTAGGAACATTCTGCAACCAAAGCATACCTTCATGAATACCAGGAAATTTCTTAGCATACTTCTTGGTCATTTCTCCATTCTTCTGCAACTTAATTTCATAAGTTCCAGCCGGAATACGAGTTTCGTGCATTACTTTTACTTCTCTTTTCTCGTCCTCTAATGTAAAACACAACTTATTACCATTGATATACAACTCGCCTACTGTCGCATCTTCATTAGATTTTCTACGGAATAATTCTAATAACATTTATTACCTCACCAGAGAATATAGCTGATACCAACACCTAAATACCAACCGAGTTTAAACTGTTTATCTGTATAAAACTGTATAGCTGGTCTAATACGTCTCCAACCTTCAATCGGTTGTGGTACATATTTAATCACTTCTTTATCTTGATAAACTGTATTAGTAATTTCTTTAGTTTTAATATCAGCTTGAATATCAAAGATATCATAAGGCGAATAGAAATATGAAACCGCTATACTATTGCCATCTTTGTCTAAATGAGTAGTATCTGAAGAAACAACATAAATATTATTACCACCAATATGCAAAGTATCGTGCTTAATAACAGGTACTCGTATCTTGATAATGGTAGGCACTTCTTTAATGGTTGTTTCAGTAACGACAACTGGCTTAGTAGATTCATATTTAGGCACTTGTAATTTAAATGATAAAATTATAATAACTGAAACTAATAATATGTTAAGCAACCAAGAAACTACTTCAGATAGCTTCATTATTTTACCTCTGTTTTACCTAATTCATTATTAGAATTAGTGAAGAAGTTCTTTAGCAGATAAGCTACGCCAGCACCTAAACCAGCTAATCCCAATGTACCTAATTCAGCAAGAGTAGGTAGCTTACCAGACTGTAATGAAGTACCAAGTCCAGTGATGACAACTGTTAATACTGCTACTAAGAAACCTTTTGCTACATCTTTCCAATTAAGTGAAAATAAATTGCTCATAACATCTCCTTTTATTGTTTATGAAATAAGGCAATCAATATGCCTATAATCGTTAATAAATTTAATAGTGGCAACAATAAATTACCTAATTTTTGCCATACTTTACCAGGTGTTTCTCTTTGTTCTTTAAGTTTTTTCATATCAACATAGAGTTCACCTATTAGTTCAGATGCTTTACGATGTTCTGTTTTACCGTTAATAACAGGTACAGTAAAATCATTACCACGTTCAAGCAAAACTCGTAATGATGATTCAATTTTTTTAAGACGGTCTTCGTGCAATGCACAAGTTATTGGTTGTTCTCCCATTACAAATCTCCCATCAATTATATTCCATTTATCTGCTCGATTAGTTTACTTACATTTATTTCTTCTGTATAATACCAAACATCTTTCCCGTTTTGTCTCGCCCATTCATTCAGTTTTTTACTCTGTCCAAACTTTATCCAAACAATTAGAAATTTATTCAAGTAAGATTTTTGAATGTGTTTCCAAGTGGATAACTGATTAGTGAATGGTATCTGTATCCTAAAACCAAAAATATTCCATATCTTCCGATAGCACGTATAGGTTATTGGGTTGCTTAGTTTGTCAAAAGCATCGTCTGTTAATTCACCAACTACACAGTTGTATTTCTTATACATCACTTTCCAAACTTCTGGCGTGCTTATAGGCTCGTCTTCATAAAGAGTCAATTCCGGCGCTTGTTTGTAAAAAGATTCTATTTCGGTCATACTGCCCGACAATTTCTCTCTATGCAATAAATAAAAATCAAAGTCATGCTGGTCTCGAATAAGTATTCTTAATTCTTTGTCCAAGATTGCTCTCTGAATACGCGAATCACCAATTAATCCTCTATTTATGCAAGCACCTATCATTTCTGTTCTTCCTTCTTAGGTTCAATCTTTCCAGCTTCATCATATTTTTGGTCATAAATCTTTTTCAATTCAAGCGCTTGTCTGTTATACTGTTTCCACAAGTCCGCAATACGTTCATCTATATCATACTTTTGGGCTTTGAATGGTATAACCAAGTCAACCGTCTTTTGATAGAGTTTTTGTGCTTCCTTCTCAAACGCCAACTGTATCTGTGCTTGTTTCTCGTTTGGCTTTACTTCTTGCCCAAACACGTGGGTTGAGCTAATCAAGATGGCTACTGCGATTAATAAAATAATTCTTAGCTTCATTGCTTATCCTTTTTATAGTTGAAAAACCCTTCTAATAATTTATCTGCTTCTTTACTATCATCTGCCCCATCATAAAACATATTTTTATTTTTTAAGAAAGTGAATCCAGCATCAAACCTTCCGGTTTCATCAAAAGCATCCAGCCCTTTGCTCATTAGATAATCTGTAATCTTTGAATCTTGTTCAGTCAACTTCTTCCCAAGTTCAAGCAGTTCTTCTCTACTTTTACCACTTATTTCGTTTGGCATTCTTTACTCCTTTAAAATAATTTCTTAACACCATTGATATAAATGATTATCGCAATTATTGCAAGAATCACTACGCCTACTAATATTTTCCAAAACATGTTATCACCTCTATTATTTTCTTTGTCTCGTCCATGTGTAAGAAGCGGCGCTTGTAGTCCCGTCTGACCTCGTTGCTATAAATCCAGTCGCGGTTGCCGTTACGCTTAAAACTGCTTCTGCTGCCGTTACGGCTGTTATGTAAGTAAGTGTGTAGATGTCATTTACAGTTGCGCCGCTTACGGTTACTGTGTCTGTCGTTGCGGTAGTTGTAAAGGCATCTGTACCACTCATTTGCGCGCTACCCCATAGAGAAGCACCAACCTTAAAATCATTATCTACATCAAATCTATCTTCATCTTCCATGTAGGTGATAGTGCCTTGATTGGTTTCTCCTTGCAAGTAAATATCATAATCAACACCAGCAGCACTTGAACCTATTACTACTCTTTGGTCTTTCAAATCCATTATTGCGGTAGCGGTTCCAGCATCATTTGGCGCACTAAGTCTTAAATAAGGATCAGCACCGTTATTAACTTGGATAGTACCATATTGCGGTGTGGTTGCGTTATCCGCCGTTAAAGTTATTACGTAAGAATTAGCAGACGTGCCTGGGTCAAGCAAAGAAAGATTTCCCGCTAATCCCGTTGTTCCGGTTACTGTAAATTTATTCCCCGTGCCCGGGTCGGTTGTAGAGCCAACAAAGAACGAACCGTTCTCAGTGTTGAAATAACTATTTTGTCCTTTTCGTGTTTCTAAATTCCATCTTATATTGCCATCCACGTTTTTGTAATATGTCTGGACACCGCCGGTCGTAGCCGTTCCATCATAATACATTCCGCCTCTTGAATTGCCGGCTAAATCCTCAAATTGTAACCAACTCTTGCCACTCTTTACTCTTGAAAGAACTTGCCCAAATTCATCAATCGAGTACATCAGTGTATCGCCATGATTGTAAAATCGCAACATATCTTCCAAGCTTCCAGTCGCTTGTCTTCCAGAATATATAGAACCAGTGAAAATATCCGATAATACATTTATCATGGCTGGCGCTGGTACGGACGGTTCTGCAAAAGGGTATTTATCTGTGCCATACACTACTAAGTAATCATTTATTCGCATTCCTAACCCACCCGCTCCACCTATCCGTGCTACTTGCGTCCAATCATTAAAAATTCCAATCGGCTTTTCCCAAAGAGCTAATCCGTCGCCGGAAAAATCTAACATAAAATCACGTCCACTTGTAGTATCTCTCCACCAATGACCTCTCGCGTTTCCTAATAAAGATTTGAAAGCCGCAACTGAATCGGCGGACATGTTAAAATTAAAATCTTGCACCGATGCAACTCCAGTCAACGCTGGTGCGATTGAATATACCAAATTCCCCGTTCCGGTAGTACCGGTAGCACCGCCAAGATAATTAAGTTGTGTTCCGGTAGCAGTAATTGCAACGCTATTAAACGTCCATGTCGTATTGGCTAAGTGGTTGGTAATTGTTGTATCGGTATAAAGGAAATTCCACCGATTAGCAGTAGCACCTAAATTACCTAACTGATTCCCGAAAGGGTAAATGTTGTACTGAGCCTTCGGTGTCGCCACTCCCGAACCTAAGTCAATCCACAACGGATGTCTTTTAATCTCATCTTGAGCAAGTAAGAAAGATGAAATAAACAGAAGTAATAAGAATATTTTTTTCATTTTCATCTCCTTAATAATTGTAATAAGTTACTCTAACATCAGTCGTAGCAGAGTCAGAGATTAAATAGACTTTGTTGAGATTAGTAACGTATATGGTAGCGGTATCTAAGTAGCCCAATGCGCCTTGTCCATTAGCGGTTGTTACACTTCCGTCAAAACCATAATAAAGTACCTTACCCGCACTTGCGTTCATTATCGTTACCTTTATACAAGCCACCGAAGTACCAGAAAGTGTGTCGGCGGCAACTCCAGCCGTGAATGTTGAGTAACTTGGCAATGAATAAGAAACTGACCTTGAAGTTTGTGTGCCATTAGTCTGATTAGCTTTAACATCAACCTGAGTTGCTTCTAACGAAAGAGCCGATGTATTCAAGTTCGTCCCAGCATTAGCTGTTACTGTTCCATCAGTTCCTATGTAAACTTTATTGGTTGTGCCTGGAGTGGTTTGGTCTATCCCAACTTGACCGATTATTGCTGTCCCACTTGGCAGACTTTCACCAAATTTAATATCACCTATATAAGTTGCGTCGGTTATGTCTGTTGCTGGTGTTACTGAGAGAGAAGCTGATGATAGTTGCTGTCCTAAATTCCCCGCAGGCAAGGAAACAATATCCACGTTGCCTATGTTGTTATTACCGGTTGGCAGTGCATCAACAATACCCTTAACAGTTACGGTGTCTGTTGGAGAAAGTGTAACTGAAATCGTGGGTTGGTCTGTAGCGAGAACTACTCTTTGAGTTGTAGCGTCTGCATTACCAGTATTTGCAGAAACATCTGCCCCAGCAATATTATTATTAACATTTAAGTAATTCCCATCTACTGCGTTATCTAAGAGGGCTAATGAAACCGCACTCTTAGTTATTTCATCTACTATTGAATCAGCATCCGCCTCAATATTATCCAAAGACGTGTTCATTAATGTTACCATATCAACGGTAGAATCTGCTTCTGCTATTTGTGTGGTTTGATTTGCCGCAGTAGCTGCACCAGAAGGTAAAGCAGATAATATAACATTAGTTTTCAGATACCCATTATCATCAAGTGTAAGTTGTTGCCCTATATGAAGTAAAGTAACTAAACTAAATGTAGTCTGTGCAGTTGTAGTATTAGTATATTTAACTTTAAAATACGGTGCTATAATGGGTAATGTTAGTTTAAATATAGTACCTGTCGTATAAGTGGTAGTAACGGAATCCATTGTTCTATAAGCTCCAGTGGTTACACCTTTATCAGCCCAATAGATTTTTACCCCAGATGATGCCGAACTTTGGTTACTAAGAATTGATAATGTAATGGAATTATATCCCGTTGCATTACGCCAAGATGTAGGTAAGAATATTCCAGCGGAATCCAATACTACATCAGTAGAATTAACTACATCCTTTGTACTTACTGATTGTCCATATGTTATACCAGCAAATACTAATAAAAACAACAACATCAGTTTTTTCATTTCTTCTCCTTAATTAATTATCATTTACCTAAATATTTATTCCTAATGGATTGCTCTCTTTGATTTTGTATTTGTTTAATAATATATGAAGGACTTTTCTTTTTAGCTATTTCTAATTGTATCTCTGCTACTTTTAATTCACCTCTTAAAGATACATCACCATCCATTACTAATTTTTTCAAATCATTAACTTCTTTCTGTAACTCTCTTATTTCTATTATATCTTCATCTATTTCCTCTTTAACTAAAGGTTTAATAACAGTAGGTGCTAATCTCTTTAATGTACCAATAGCCTTAGATTCACCTTTTTTACCATAATCAGAATCTTGTTCATATACGCTACCAGAACCTGCTTCTGATAAAGCTATTGATAATTCAGTTACAGTTTGTGCGGCTGGTATTAAATTTTGTGTTTGTCTTGCCCAATATTCACCCTTCATAAATCCATAAGCATTACTTAAAGCATCTGATAAAAACTTCTTAGTATCATCTGGTAACTCATTCAGTATCAACACAGCAGAACCTAATGTAGTTATTTCTTTTAATGATGCTTTAAGATTAGCTTTATCTTTCATAGTAATATTGTTCTTACCCTTCCAAACACTTTCTACTAATCTACCAGCAGATATAATCTTCTGTACTTTACTTTCTAATACTGCAGGAACCCATAATCTAAACTTCATTGCTGATTTACCTAATGTAGTTCTTACTATGCTTGGACGCATACCTCTATGATAACCACCTTGAGCTGCAGCCTTACCTTCAAGTATTTGTCTATCTCGTGATGCACTAATAATCTTAGTTCTAAATTCTTCTGGTGTAAGTTTACCTAAATAAAACTGTCCTTGTATGATTTGTTCACCAGCAGAATAGAACTGATAAGGTGATGCTACTGCCTTAGCTAAATCCGTTCCACTTCTTTTCATATCCTTAGCAGTTAAAGTCTTATCTAATAAAGGTACATCTACTATACCACGTTCAGTTAATATATCAAATCCTTGCCCAGTACCTAATCTTTTAGTACCTATTGCAAGTTCTTTAGCTGTTATATCTTTACTTGTAACATTCTGTAATACACCACCTATCAAGTTACCTAAACCACCAGTAGGATTATATGAAAGGTATCTAATACTTGCTACATTATT
>Ga0076263_162_pt1 | contig 5127 bp, 2 predicted proteins | sample RifGroF2_FD_67932 | JGI IMG/M metagenome (GOLD analysis project Ga0076263, IMG submission 67932) | Parcubacteria (Uhrbacteria) bacterium GW2011_GWF2_40_263
TCCATCTCGCCCCAATTCTTCCCAACCTCCACATCAACCACCAGCGGCACCTCAAACGAAGCCACGGTCTCCATTAATTTTTTGATTGAGGCGGCGGCTTGTTTGGCGTAATCTTTATTGACTTCAAAAACCAATTCATCATGAACTTGTAAAAGCATTTTTATTTGCGGCTCACCGGATTTTTCCTTTTCCACTTTACTGATAGTCGAGAGCCAGCCGTTAATTTGAATCATCGCCATTTTCAAAAGATCGGCGCCGGTGCCCTGGATCGGCATATTGGTGGCCATGCGTTCGGCGGCTGAAACCAACATCTGCACGCCAGAGTTGATATCCGGCAAATGGCGGCGGCGGCCGAACAAGGTTTCGACATAACCGATTTCGTGAGCTTGTTTTTTTGTTTCCTCGAGATATTTTTTAATGGCAGGATGAATTTCAAAATATTTATCAATGAATTTTTTTGCCTCGTCGAGCGTCAGGCCTGTCGAGTGAGCGAGCGAGCGCGGACCCATGCCATAAAGGATACCAAAGTTGATTGCCTTGGCCGCTGAACGCTGTTCTTTAGTAACTTCGCTGTCAGGAATACCCCAGACCTCGGAAGCGGTGTGGGTGTGAATATCCTCGCCTTTTTTGAAAGCACTGATCCAAGATTCGTCTTTGGCGACAATAGCCATGATTCGCAGTTCGATTTGCGAGTAGTCAGCCGAGAGCAAAATTTTACCATGATTGGCGACAAAAGCTCGGCGAATTTTTCGTCCAAGTTCGGTTTTGGTCGGAATGTTTTGTAAGTTTGGATCAGATGAGGAAAGGCGACCGGTCGAGGTGACGGTTTGATTGAACGAAGTGTGAACTCGGCCGTCTTTTTCTAAAAGTTGCGGCAGGGCATCGATATAAGTATTTTGCAATTTGGCCAGTTCACGGAACTCCATGATGAGCGGAACAATTTCGTGTTCTTCGAAGATTTTTTCTAGCTCGGGCGCGGCCGTGGAAATACCTGTTTTGGTTTTTTTAAGTCCTTTGGTTGGTAGTTTTAGTTTTTCAAACAAAACTTCGGCCATTTGCAAAGGTGACTGAATGTTGAATTCTGAGTCGGCGGATTTGTAGATTTTTTTGGTTAGGGTTTCGAGTTGTTTTTTGAAATCTTCGGAAAGCTCTTTTAGAAAATCGGCATCGAGTTCAATGCCATTTTTTTCCATGCGGAAAAGAATCGGAACCAACGGCATTTCGGTTTCGTTAAAAAGTTTGGTGAGTTTGTCATTTTCAAGTTCTTTTTTTAGGGCCTCAAAAATTTTTGGCAAAGTCGCGGCGATTTTGGAAATGTCGGCACGCTCGTCTTTGGTCACGGCGCCGCCTGGCAGTTTTGGTACGACCAGTTTGGCATAGCGATCGCCGAGTTGGTCGAGGTCGTGGTCGCGCTCGCCCGAGGTTAGAAGATAACCGGCGATCATAAGATCAGACCAGGGAAGATTTAGCCAATCAGATATTTTGGCACCGGCGCGGTCGAGTAAATGGAGAGATTTTTTAAGATCGTGAATAACGATCGTTTCGGCCGACTCTAAAGCTCGACAAATATCTTCAAGCTCGCCGGTTTTTGGTAGTGGCACTAAAATACATTCCAGGCCGTTGGAAACCGCGACATAAGTCAGAGGTGCGTCTTCGAATAAAGTTTTGGCCCCCTCTTGAACAACAATGGATAAAATTTTGTTTTTTTCGAGCTTTTGCAAAAGCTCGCGGGCTTCGTTTTCGTTTTTGGCGATCAGGCAATCTTCGGACTTGATTTCTTTACGGACTTTTTTGGGCGCGCTGGCAACAATCTCGCCAGCCTCGGCGCCTTCGTATTTGCGGAGCAGGCTTTTAAATTCCAAATCACGGAAAATCGTTTTTAAAGATTCAATATTTGGTTCCTCGCGTTTTAAATCAAGAAACTCAACCTGGTCGAGGGGCACATCACGAACCAGTTTTACTAACTCGTACGAATCTTCGGCCAATTGTTCTTGTCCTTCAAGTTTTTTGGCAAACTTTTCTGGAATCTCGCCGGCCTTCAGAGCTTTGAAAATTCCTTTGATGTTACCAAATTTCTGAATCAACTCTTGAGCCGTCTTTTCGCCAATGCCTTTGATGCCAGGAATGTTGTCCGAAGGATCGCCGCGCAAAGCTTTGTAATCGATGAATTCTTCGGGTGTCAAACCGTAGCGTTCTTTGACCGCGGCTGGGTCGTAGGTTTTGGTTTCCGAGATGCCTTTGATGAAAACCAAAATGTGGGTCAGCTCGCTCGCTAACTGAAAACTGTCGGCGTCGCCGGTGGCGATGAGGGTCTGGACTTGGTGGTCCTCGGCTTTTCTACTCAAAGTGGCGATAACATCGTCGGCTTCAAAGCCTTCTTTGGAAAGATTTTTTATACCGTATTTTTCCATGATCTCTTGGATCATGGGAATTTGGGCGTAGAGCTCTGGTTCTTTCTTTTCGCGTTGGGCTTTGTATTGTTTAAATTTTTCGTGACGAAAAGTTTTGCCCGGTAAATCCCAGGCCACGGCGACGTACTCTGGTTTTAACTGATCGAGCAGTTTTTCCATAATCATGGAAAAACCATAAGCGGCATTAACCACCCGGCCGTCGGTTGTGGTCAGGGGCGGCAAAGCGTGCCAGGCGCGGTGCAAAAGGGCGTTGCCGTCGAGGAGAAGGAAGAGTGGTTTTTTGTCTAACATAACCCCTGTATCTTACTGGTTTTTACAAAAAAATAAAAGCGTAAATCCGTAAATTTACACTTTTACATTTTTACAATTTTACGCTCCTACAAATTATTCAACTTCGATTTCTACATCCTCGACCAATTCGATTTGTAATAATGTTTGTCTGATTTGTTCTTCGGCTCGTTGTTTTTCGCAGGCCGAGATTTTTTCAAAATCTCTGGAAACCGTGACTTTGGCGATTTTACCACTGATGATAAATGAAGTTATGACAGTGTTGTATGGCAAACTGCTACGATAACCCTGGTAGAGCTCGGATTCGGTGGGGCCATTTAGAAGTTCGATAAGCGCGGCTCGACCCACGGCCGAAGTTTCGGCGATTTTTCTGGTGATTGGGAAAACCGAATTGCAAGAACGGTTGGTGTTTAGACGGTTGTTAGAAAAGTAAATGGCCAGTTCGCTTTGATTGATAGAGAGAAGGTTGAGTGGTAAAGATACTAAGCCAACTTCGCTCGGTTGTTTGGTGAAAAGTTCCAAGGTAAAGGAATTTGTCTCCAAGGCCGGCAAATAAATTTCGATTCGGAAAGCCGAGTAGGAATTTGTTTCGCTATCAACCAGAGTTGAGCCGGAAAGTTGAACGGCGTTATTTTTGTCCTTAATTCGCCAATAGATTTTTTGATCGGCGATTTTGGAAAAACCCGCGACAACCAGAGGCGAAGTTACTGTGGCCCCGGAATCCGGTGAGACAATTTTTATTTTTTCAAGATCGATTATTTTGATGGAATCGGCAGTAACCACCAAACTGGCCAGATCGCGCCAGCCGTTTATTTCCAATAAGGATCCGTTTAAAATATTCCCAGAATCGTTTTGGGTTTGATCGCCGGACAAAATAACCGTTTCGGCGGCAATTTGTATTTCTTCAGCAAAGCCACCGGAAGTTTCAATTTGGACTTGGTTGGTGTTGCTGTCTAAAGATCGGACCACACCGATTAAATAGATTTCTTGTTTTTCGGTGGAAATTTTAGGGTTGCTAAAATCTTTTGGGTACTCTAAAGCCTTCTCTAGGCAACCAAGACCAGTGAGAGCCAAACTAATAAATAGAATCGGTAGCAAGTATTTCATAGCTTTTACTCCCAAAGATTACTTAAAAAGCCCGGTTTAGTAAAGGGATAAACTGTGGAGGTCTTGACTGGGGCCTTTTTTGGGAGTATTCTTGGACTTGTTGGTGAAGTGAAAAAAGTCGTAAAAGACGTAAATTTACGACTTTTACATTTTTTGCCAAAAATACGGCGGTCATAGCTCAATGGTAGAGCACCGGGTTGTGGTCCCGGCCACACGGGTTCAATTCCCGTTGATCGCCCCATTTGTTTTAGGTTGCGACAATTTGGAAGGTCAACGGTTTTGGATTTTGTGACACGATTTTTTGTCCGGTGACCACTGGGTGACCAAAACTCTCTGGCATCGCCCCAAAACTGATGAAAGACATCGCCGATTTCAGCGCCGGTTGGGACAGGTGTGAGTAGTGTTCTGTTATCACGATACTGCTGTGGCCGAGGAGTGACTGAACGGATCTTATTGATGCTCCGTTTTGTACAAGTATAGAAGCGAAGGTATGGCGTAAAGCGTGCCAGTGAACATTTTCCAATCCAGCTTTTTTAGCCGCATACTTTATGGCCGCTTGAGCCCTGAAACCCGAGAACGGTTTTTCATTATCAGAAAAGATAAAATCTTTTTTGGCTCGCAACCTATTCTGACGTTTTTCCAGCATACTTATTACTTCATCGGACAAAGGAATGTGGCGAAGCTGATTGTTTTTGGGAGTGCCAATTACTCCCCGTGAAACTGATCGGCTAATCGTCAGTGTATGTTGAAGCCAATCAATATCCTCCCACCTAACAGCCAAAACCTCGCCTAGACGCATACCGGTGTTTAGGGTTAGATAAAACACCTCTTGCCACGGTTCGGGTGTTACTGTTGCAATCAGACGCTCTGCTTCGTCTTGAGAAAGGAAGCGTGGTTCATTCCTCATAACCTTCAACCATTTGACCACTGGGACGGTTTCAAGACGTCCCCACTCAACCGCAGTCGCTAGTGCTTTCCGTAATACAGTGAGGTGATTATTGATGGTTTTGTGAGACAGACCTTCGTGCTCTTTGGCTTTTTTATAGCATTCAACGTCTTGCGACTTGACCCCGTCCAGAGTTTTTTTGCCAAAGAAGGGAATCAGGTGTTTGCCTAAGATGAATTGCTTTGACATCTGTTCGGAATGTTTGTTATTCGTTCGAACATAATCTCGCATCCAACCATCGACAAACTTACTGAAGGTTATTTGCTTATCGCCTTTTACTACTTAGATCCTGCGTGAAGCAGGAATTAATTGATTAAATTTTAGCGTAAACATTGGTTTTTGACAAACAAATCGATTTGCAGAGAAACCGTCCAA
>Ga0076263_161_pt1 | contig 5036 bp, 7 predicted proteins | sample RifGroF2_FD_67932 | JGI IMG/M metagenome (GOLD analysis project Ga0076263, IMG submission 67932) | Parcubacteria (Uhrbacteria) bacterium GW2011_GWF2_40_263
AAAGATAACTACATTACAAAGATGATGCTCGCTTTTATTCCCTTTGTTCAGCTTGTATCGTTCATGAAGCATCACCTTGTTTGACATAGAGCCTCATAATATCCTGTCTGTGAATGTTGGATAACTAGATTTCTACATCCTCAGTACTATTGAGATATCGTACCATTTCTGCAAAGCGTTCTTTTTCATCTTCTGTCATTCCGTTTTCACGCATAAATTGAATAAGTTTCTTTAAATCATCTGGGTAACTTGGATGATCAAGAAACCAATCGAAATCTCTGCTTTTAAGATGTGACCTCACATTACTTTTATGAAGTCGATAGAATACATTTTTAAATTCTCGAAGTCGAACGTCAATAATGTGGGACCTTCTCATTTCTATTAATTTTATAGCGAGCTCATCTTTGATCTCTTGCCAATCAAGATCAATATCTTCGAGTTGTTTACTTAGTAATACTCCACCATTTGTCTTTAAGTAGTCGCTTACTGCAGCTTCTGCAAGATCAGACCAAAAATCAGCTATATTTTTGTATCTGCGAACATCAGACTCCCAATGAGGGAGTAATTCTTCAAATTTTGCAACCATATCACCCACAACATTTGTTGATATATTATCAAAAATTTGTTTTAAACCATCTGTTGTAGCTCGTTCACGTGTTGGTGTTTCATCAATAGTTTGAGATTCATTTTTGGAAGCCGGGCGAGTATCTGGTGTTGAAAGTTCTCTTGGTAATAAATGTTTTTCATTGAACATAAAATTAGAGTTACAATTAGTATTCATTGAATACGCATTATTGCTTGTGTCTCAATTGACTATGTAACACGTTTTATTGAGACTTTATCTACACCTTTTTGAAAAGAGTGTTATTACCCTCCAAAAAGAAGATAGAAAAAAAGATCACATCGGTCAGCAAGTAATAGATCACAAACAGCGAAAGCAGGTTTGCTCACAAAAAAGAAAATATTAAGATTCGTAAGGATGGCAAGAAAGACAAGAATAAGAAGTATCTGTGGTCCTCGATGAGCAATAAATCTTCGAACATTTTCATATTTAGGAGCATCAAAAAAAGCAAATAGTAATTTTGATCCATCTAGAGGAGGAATGGGAATCAAATTGAAAATCATCAAAAATAAATTGATGATGATGAGTAAAAAAAGAAAAACAATCAATAAATTCAGTGAAGTTAAAATTCCATTTACAATCAAAAGTCGCATGATGATGGCCGCGATAACAGCAAGAAGCAAATTTGAAACAGGCCCTGCAATCCCCACAAGTACACTATCCCATTTTGGATTTTTCAAATTATAAGGATTATATGGAACTGGTTTTGCCCATCCGAATCCAAATAACAAGAGTGGAATGAGTCCCATGAGATCAATGTGTGCAATAGGGTTCAATGTAAGACGCCCTTCTCTTTCTGCAGTTCGATCTCCTCTCCATTTCGCCACAAGGGCATGACTAAATTCATGCACGGTTAAGGCAAGAAAAATGGCAGCTACCCATGCAACAGCAAGTGGAGGACTTTCTAATAATAAAGATAAAAACATAAAAAATTGCTTACATTACTGAAGTATCTTCTACATGCATGCGTTTAATCTGAGCGCCAACTCCCAATAGTTTCTCTTCGAGTCTTTCATATCCCCGATCAAGATGTTCAATTCCTACTAAAGTAGAAGTTCCTTCTGCAACAAGGGCAGCAACAACTAAGGCAAGTCCCGCACGTATATCAGGCACAACCACTTCTTCTGCATGCAATTTGCTTGGACCTGTAATCACGGCTGAATGCTTATAGTTTTGTCCGCGAAATCGACAAGGGCTCTCTCCAAGACAATTACTGAATAAATTAATATCTGCTCCCATACGCTTTAATTCTTGCGTATAGCCAAATCTCTCCTGAAAAACTGTTTCATGCACAATGGATGTTCCTTTCGCTTGTGTCAGGACAACGACAAATGGCTGTTGCCAATCTGTCATAAAACCTGGATGAGTATCAGTTTCAAGTTCGATCCCATGCAATTCTCCTGATGCACAAAACAGAATTCCATCTTCTTGAACTTCATAATCTCCTCCAATACGGCGAACGGTGTTTAAAAAAGTCACCATGTGTTCATGTTGCGCCTTTCTTACAAAAATTTCCCCTTTTGTTCCAAGAGCCATACATGCATACGAAGCCGCTTCCATGCGATCAGGAATAATTTCCATCTGACAACCGTGCAATGCTTCTACTCCGATAATTTCAATTGTTCTTCCTGCATTGATCTGAATAATTGCCCCCATCTTTTGGAGCATCATCACAAGATGTTGAATATCCGGTTCAATCGCAGCATTCCGAATCACTGTTCGGCCTTCTGCTAAAACTCCTGCAAAAATCGCACTCTCTGTTGCTCCCACAGAAGGATAAGGTAATTCTATCAATGCACCTTGCAAACGCCCTTGAATATGAGCACCAAACCCTTCTAAATTTTCTTCAATTTGTGCCCCCATTTTTTCTAAGGTTTGTAAATGAAAATTAACTGGTCGAGGACCAATCTTGTCTCCCCCCACTTGTGGAACAAAAACTTCACCTATGCGATGGAGCAATAACGGAAGCGCTAAAATACTTAATCGATTTTTTCGAGAAAATTTTTTTATTTCTGCAGCTGTCACATTTTTTGCACATAAAGAAACTTGATGTTCTCCTGTCCAAAGTACTTGTGAACCAATCGCTGTAATGATTTCTTGAGTAATTTCTGTTTCTTGTTGTCGAGGAACATTAGAAAGAATTACTTCCTCTCGTGTGAGAACAGAAGCAAGCATCATTTTTGAAGCAGTATTTTTCGCCCCTGAAAGAAGAACTTCTCCTTTAAGTGGCACGCCTCCAGTTATTCGAAATGAATCCATAATAAGTAAGAAAGAAGAAGTATTACATGACAATGGCACCTGCAAGATAAATGGAACTAATCGCAATAAAAACAGGCGCTATCCAATCTACATAATTTAAAAACCAAAGTTCTCCGCTATACATGTAGCGAAAAACAAATAACTCTAATAATAATAAAAAAAGCATGGCAACAACCATGACAGTAAAAACAGGGAATAGCGTAAAAAAACTAAAATAAAGAAAAAACATTCCTATAAAAGAAAGAAAAACAACAAAATAATGCCAAACAATAAACCAAGAACGTTTCAATCCGTGGAACACATTGACAAAAACTTCAATCAATAGCCAAGCAAGAAAAACATGAAGTCCAATAAATATTACGGAAATTATTTCCGACATAGAATTATTTTACTTTACTCTATTCAAGAAAAGATGCAAAGAGTTCTTTTTTACATTATACTAAAATTACAAATCATTTTTCTATGAAAGAACAAAAACTTGATCATCAACAAGAGTTAATAAAACAAATTGAACAATTGATTTTTAGTTTGGAACGAAGTAATAAATTCTCTCGTAGATTTCTTTTAGGAATTTTCTTAGGTCTTGGGACAGCGCTTGGAGCTTCTGTTGTAGCAACGATTGTCTTTTTACTTCTTTCTCAAATTATTCAAGCCTCTGGTTTAGAAGTAATTCTTGGAAATGAACTCTATCAACGATTGATTGAAAGCTCTACTTCACTTTAGAAATAAAATCACCTTCTGAAAGACAGAAAGTGATTTTTTATTTCTTAATATTCTCGTTTTTTTCTTTGTACGAACTTTCCTACAAAATAAACACTTGTAATCATGAAAAATACCGGGAGAACCCAATCGAGAAAAGTAAATGAATAAGGACTTTGTCCCGGATAAAGAATAAGCCAAAAAGCTGCTTCGCTGACCAAAAATGTTAACATCACTCCAGCTGTCACAGGAAAGACCTCTACAAATCGATGTGATCGAAAGTAAAGAAAAAAAAGACTACCGAAACAAAGAAGACTTAAACTATTGTGGAGAAAAAGGTGAACAGTTCCAGAAAGAAAGGAAAGAAAATGAAGAAGAATGATAATAAGCAACCAAGCAATAAATGTGAATAAAATAACAGGAAGGGTACGAGGATTTTGAAAAGGTGTCGTATTCATATATTAAGAATGAAGAAAATGTTTGACCTGACGCGCAAGTCGCCAAGAACGAAAAGAAGAAGTGAGAAGAGATGTGGAGAGATGTCCTCCTGTACGAAGAAAAAGATGTTGACATCCTAAAACAGAAACAAAACGTTGAACAGAATCAAAAGGCACAACAGAATCATCTTTTGCCTGAATGACAAAAATTTTTTCTCGATCAAGATCTGCAACTTCTGCCATGGGTTGAAAAAACTCTCCACGACTTAAACGCATCCAATCCTCTTGAGAAAAACGATAAACACCTGCATACCCCGAATGAATAACCTCTTCTAAATAATCCATGGGTTCCTCTGGAGTCGATTGCGTCCAATCAACAACAGGAGAAAAGGCGATTGCTTTTTGAACACGTGGATCTTTTGTTGAAAGGATGGCAACAGTTCCTCCAAAACTTGCTCCAACAACAATCACTTCAGATGGATCAATCTGATATTCTTCTTTTTCCCACACATCTACAAACCCTTTTTTGATTGCCTCAATGACATCCCAAACATCTTTTTCTGGCGCATGATCTAAAAAATTTCCTGTGCTTTCCCAGGTTCCTCGATAACGAAGATGAAAAACCCAATATCCTAATCTACTCATTTTCTTCAAGAGAGTTTGTTTTTCAGATCCAGATGGAAGACCATTACAAAAAATCATCACCTTTGATGAGGATTTTTTTGGAAGAAGAAACTCTACGACAATTTCATCTGCAAGAAGAGCTCGTTTTAAATGCATATTAAATGTTTAAAAAAGATTGTCCTGTTGCTTCACTTATTGCTTGCCGATAAGCACAATAATCGCATTCTTTGGCAGAGTCTGGAATACGATCAGATTGCAAACAGGCATGAATGGCAACGAGTGTCTCTTCGACCCATTCATCATTTCCTTCATAAGGAAGAATTTTCACATCAAATTCAAGTTTCCCATCAAAGGCTTCTTTGTCTGTATTTCCGTTGCAATACACAAAGTATCCT